>DGYFI06202__coassemble_322_pt1 | contig 144242 bp, 115 predicted proteins | sample DGYFI06202__metabat2_high_PE_032 | metagenome-assembled genome bin DGYFI06202 | reverse complement strand
AGCGAGGATAGATCCGCAGGTGTTCCCCTTCGGGGAGCCACCGGCGGTTAAGCATAGTTCAACCTCTTCGAGGTTGCCGGCGAAGCTGCGGACTCTGTGCCCTCCCGTCCTTTTTCCGACAGACAGTTACAGAACTTTGTATCTCTGTGTTTGATATAAACTAATTCTGATTGATTACTTACTTGCTTTGTTTTTTATCATGCAAAACCTGCCTGCTTACAATTTTTCAGTGAAACCGGATTCTGCTCCCGAATATAAATGAAAATATAAATGAATATCGGGTATGTTTCACAGCATCTTACTGACATACAACAGCTTGATAAATCGTAAGCTGCCATTTTTTATAAATGAAAAATGAGGTGCAAAACAGGTGCATGATACATAAAAATCCTCCTGCACAAAGTTTGGCACCAAACTGCTTTCACGCCTTCACGCCTTTGCAAATCACTGTGAGTGAATGAAATGCTGTGAAACATACATCCTTCACGGTGCTTTCACGGGCAGATTGCCACAGATTGAACGGATTCTTGCCTGATTTTCTTCCTATCGTTTTGAAAGCATATTGCTCAGCGCTTGGAAACACAGGACTCAGCGCTTAGCCATACGGTTCTTATAGCTTAGAGCCGATGAAAGGACTGTGAAAGCTGTGTGAAGGATGTATGTTTCACAATATTCCACTGATTTACATCGGTTTGTACGACGGTGAAGGCGTGAAGGCAGTTTGGAGTATTCATCTATTGTGTGCAGCCATCTGTCCTATCCGCGTCATCCACTTCGACCCAAGGAGGCCATTCAACGCTTCTAAAATGCAAAGTTAGCTTGCTAAAATGCAGGTTTAGCTCGCTAAAGTGGCACTTTAGCAAGCTCAAATGCAGAGTTAGCAGCTTCGTCGCACACGAGAGGACGATAAACGATCTGTGAGTCCGTAGACAAGAAAGCAAAAACTTTGTGTCTCCGTGTCTCTGTGTGCCATATAGCCTATTCCTTGAATTTAACCAGCACCAGCACCGGATTGTCTTCCACATCCAGCTTCTCGGCCACTTCTTTCAGCTTGCCCTTCAACTCGCCCTTTTCCAACTTTTCCAACAAATAGCTGGAGGAATAACAGAACCTCATGGTATTTGCAGGCAGAATGCTATAGCTGCTACACGGCAATCCACCTCTCAAAGACAACATCTCCTTATAGGATATTCCGTCACGGTTGAAAAATTCCACGATTTCAATCTTCCCGCTTGCTTTGTCATAAAGATAGAATACAGGGTCGGGACAATTCGGCGGATTCTTTCTTAGCAATCTTTTGTCGAAAGTATTCAGCAACAGATATTTCTCGCTCTGCATGCAAACCTCGGTCATTATTACGCTGCCATGGGAAGTCTGCCGGTTGACTTTGGCTGCAACCGGTGTCCACTGACCCGCTTGGAGAGAATATATGGTATCCAGCCCAAAGTCTGCCACAAAAATCTCTTTCCCGCATTTGGAAACCGGGTAAATAGGAATAGTGATGCTCAGCGTTTCAGAGTAGTCCCGTTCTAATAGTAAAGTTTCATTTATCTGGTTGCGCAGCCGGTCGTCTACATGCAGTTTTAAAGGCTGTATTTCCCCGGTCTGCTTTGAAATCAGGTAATAAGGTTCCTGGCTCGGCTTGAATGCATCTATTAAATGCTCTGCCAAATCGGTATGAGCGACATCTTCAGCAAAAAGATTATCCTTATCATAATCCATGATTTCGAAGCGTAAACTGTCGGCAACTGTCGGCAGGGAACGTAAGTAGTCACCGGTAAATGAATAGACTTTTACCTTGCTGGGGGCCAAACCTCTATAATCAAATATGTATATTTCTTTGGCATCAAAATCAACGGTCATGCCTAACGCGTAGACATATTCTTTTTCACTTTCCCCTTTGTGGGAAAAAGAACTCTTATATTTCCCTGTCCTATCGAAAATAATCACTGATCCGGTTTGGTGATTATACGTAATAATTTCATTGTCAGATACAAACATATACTGAACTGAGGATATTAAGGAAGAATCGGTAGTTTCCAGAGGGATGTACTCCACATCGGCCACATCCTGAAAAGCCAGTTCTTTAACGGGGTATTCTGCCTGAAAGTCGAACGTCGGAAACGTCGGCAAAGACGAAACAGGTGCCTTCTTCGTTTCCTTACAGGCGGCAAGAAACAAACAGCCTGCCAACAGCCAAAGATAACGAGATAATCTATTCATGATATTACATTATAAAAATTAAGAATCAAGGAAATACGACTACTACTATGTTTTTCCTCAAAGATAAGGACATCGGCCAAACCACGCAAGAAACAAAAGCAAAAATGACTATTCAAAGTTGTATTCACCCGATGCGGATAGTATTCAGAATAGTATTCAAATTCATCCTAAATATCTTATAATGAGCAGATAAAATCATCCCAACCCTTGGGTGTCTTGAGATTGTCCAACAAGCGTTCGGCCAGCCTCCGGCGCATCGTGGTAATGGTTTGAACAGGACGGCCCAGCAGCACTCCGATTTGCGATGGAGTAAAACCGACTCTCAGCAGAAGGCAAAGCAAGCGCTCGGACGACTTCCAGGAATAGGGCAATCCTTCCAGCTTGGGCAGAAAATCTGCATCGAATGTCCGGATGACACGCTCCAATTCCCGCCATTCTTTGGCTGTTACATCCGCTTTCCCCTGAACAGAGGAAGCCTTTTCCTCCAACAACCGATAAATGTCCGTATTCTGTATCTGTGTGCGCTGTTCTTTTCGCAGCCTGCAGGATGCATCGGTGCTCTGACGCATGTCCTGAAGCTGTTTCTGATACTCCGCTGCCGCCTCCCGGCTCTTCTGACGCTCCTGGGCAAGTTCGGTTTCCAGACCATGAATTTCCTGCCTGTTCAACCGGCTGTCGGCCTCTGCCTGCTCTTTCTGACGTGTCAGACGGTCCAGACGGGCAGCCAGAATTTTACGGTTCCGCCACTGGTATTGCCGGTAAACCAGGAAAGCGGACAACGCGACAACCAAGCAGCACGACACGAACAGCAGATTCCGGGTCTGTGAGGCGTAGGCTTTCTGAAGGCTGGCATTTTCGCGCTCACGCAACTGATAATTGTAAAGCGCATTCATTCTTCTGATACTTTCCGAGTCAGAGACAAGGGAAAGTGAATCGGTCAAATTCACATACTTACGGAACAGCGCAAGCGCAGCGGCGGGATCTCCCCTTTCTACGGCAAGCTGACCCAGATTGCCATAGGCTATTCTCTGGGTTTGAGGATAATTCAGACGTAATATCTCCTGATAATACCACGCCGCTGAATCTTTCATGCCAAGAGCATGGTATATGAAACCCGCCGTCAGACAAATGGCATTTCTTCCGGGCCCGCCAATGCCCGCCAGAGCCTTCCTCACATACCGGAGTGCTTCCTCATACTGCCCCTGCTCTGAATAAACTTTGGCCAAACAACATTGTATGCTATGTATAAGATTAACCTGACGAATAGCCGTACTTATCTGATAAGCACGCAGATAATAAGGCAATTCCAGTTCGTGTTCTTCCAAATCATGGTAGCTTAACCCGATGTCGCGGAGGCTGAACGCCAACCCGATGCTGTCGTTCAACAAAGAATCGCACCGGAAACTCTCCTGGCGCATCTTTAACGCTTCCTTATACAGACCCTGAGCGGAAAACAGCGTCCCCATCTGCGAGATCGTACGGCTGCGCAAGTCCGTCATCTCCCCTTCGGGCATCGCATCCAACGCCTGCTGGAAATAATCCAATGCCTGCGGCGCATCACCCAAGTCGCTTGCCACACGGCCGGCATAGTAATAGGCTTCCGGCAGGTGGCGGCGGTCTTGTTTATCCTCGTAATAGCGGAGTACCTCCAGCACCAGGCTGTCTGAGGTGTGGGGAAGGTACGCCTTGTCGCGTGCCTTGACGCACAGCAGATGGTAATACATCCGCACACGTTCCCCCTCCTGCTCCATCTGCGGGCGCAGGGAATCCAGCAACGCCACGGCACGCTCCGGACACGCCACAGACAGGCTGTCCGCCACATACAAAGCCGACGGATAACGCCCGGACGAACAGGAGGCCAGGAGCAGCACGGACAAGCAAAGGAGGAACAGGTGTTTCATGCTGCAAACTTACATAAAAAACTTCACTTTTTTATGAGGGTGCAAAATTAAATGACACTAAACACAGAGGCACGGAGACACAGAGTCTTTGTTTTTTAAGAAGACAGAATCCACGGAGAAAAAGGTTGGGCTGTGCCCTTTGTCTTCCCTATATTTATTGCTCTGTGCCTCCGTGCCTCTGTTTGCCATATAGCCTATTCCTTGAATTTAACCAGCACCAGCACCGGATTGTCCTCTTCAGAAAGTCCGGCAGCAATTTCTTTCAGTTTGCCGGACAAGCCGCCTTCCCGGTATTGTTCAAGCAGATAGTCGGCAGAATAATTGATAGCGGTAAGAACATCGGAGGGATATTGGCTGTTATCCACCGAATAAGGGGTTACTTTGACATGGGCAGGAATATCACTGTTTGTCAGGTTGATTTCATTGACCTGACCGCTATGGTGATCATAGAGCAAAAGTCTTGTCTCGCTGGTGTCAATCTCATTATTTTGGATGTATGTTTCCGCAATACCTATCAGGCTGAAGTCATCATTGGTCAATAAAAGGCCGGACAACAGACCTCGATGGTCATTGTCGGCATGACGTACGAAAAGTGGCTCCAAGGTATGGTTGGCATAACGGTAAACCGTGTCTAAGGCATAATCGGATATGACAATGCCACGGGGGGAATTGATTAATTGCGATCCGAAGCCAATAGCTGTGGAATAAGAGAAACCTTTCCCATCCCTAACGGAGAACGAATTATTCTTACGGTTCTCTACCCACAAAGGAACCGGAGTGGCCTTACCGGTTTGTTTCGATATCAAGTAATAGGGATACCCGCTCACTTTTTCGCCAAAACTTGTTTTATACATGTCCTTCTTACTAAAAAGAAGCAAATTTTCCTGATCGCAATTGAATATTGTAATTCCACCCAAATCCTGATCGATAGTCAATTCACGGACAAAGTTACCGGTAAAGTCATAAACGATTATACGGTTCATCCGGTAGAAGTCTAAAATAAAGATTTCGTGTGCATCCACATCCACACACATGCTTCCTATTCCTGTGTAGTCCGTATTTCCATTGCCTATGCGCCGGAAAGATGACAGGTATTTACCTTCCGTATTGAACATCAAAACTTTATGTTGTTTAATGTCTTCTATAAGGATGGTGTCATTGCAGAAAAAGAAATTACCAACTGCACCAATCAAAGACTCATCCGTTGTTTCCAAAGGAATATACGTCACATCAGCCAGGTCATGTAGGTCTACATCTTTGTGCGGATAGTCAGCCTGCAATTCGATGACGGGAAGGTTGCCATCGGTATTATTCAGCACATCCGTAGAATGCTTTTTATTACCGCAAGAGACGAGAATTAAGCCCCCTACGATAAAAGTCAACAAATAATTGAAATAATTCATACTACGATTTTTATTATAGAAAATTAAACTGGACATCTGCATTTATTTGTATTGGGTAATTGTCAGTTACGCTATTTCCTTTTGGCTATCATCAACACCGGATTGTCTTCCTCAGAAATTCCGGTCACTATTTCTTTCAACTTACCGGACAAACCGCCTTTATGATATTGCTCAAACAGCAATTCGGCACGATAACCTATAACGGCAAGAACGTCGGTTGGATATTGGTAATTTTCAACCGCGTAATTAAACCACTTGCTATATGCAGGATAATCTTTGTTGGTCAGATTGATTTCATTGACCTGCCCATTTTTATGGTCAAGATACAAAAGCCTCTCCCCGCTGGATTCCACCTTGTTATTTTTGATATATGTTTCCGCAATTCCTATCAGGCTGAAATCATCATCCGACAGGAATACGCTTGATAACAACCCCTTATGGTCATTCTCAGCATGACGTACCAGCAAGGGTTCCAAGGTCTGTTTGGCGTAAAGGTAAACCGTATCTAAGGCATAATCGGATATGATGACACCCCGGTGGGAATTGTTAAGCTGGGGATAACCTCCCATAGTAGAGGCATAGAAGTTGCCTTTCCCATCACTGGAAACAAAGGTATCGCTTTTCCGGTTTTCTACCCACAAAGGAACCGGAGTAGCCTTGCCGGTCTGTTTTGAAACCAAATAATAAGGATATCCGCTGACTGCCGTACCGGAACTCACTTTGTACAAATCTTTAATGTTGAAAACCAACAGGTGATCCCGGTCATAATCAAAAATCATCTTTACACTCAAATCCTGATCGATAGTCAGTTCGCGGATAAACTTGCCGGTAAAGTCATAAACCAGTATATGCCTGGTTCTGTTTATGTCCGAAATGAAAATTTCATGCGCACCAACATCCACGCACATATCCCCCATCGCTGTGTATTCCATGCTTCCGTTACCTATGTGCCGGAACGATGAAAGATATTTGCCTTTCATATCAAACAATAAGACTTTACCCTGCGTGGCATCTTCAATAAGGATGGTATCATTACAGAAATAAAATCCGGAAGCCGTACCAATCAACGATTCATCCGTTGTCTCCAAAGGGATATACGTCACATCGGCCAAGTCATGTATATCCACATCCTTGTGCGGATAGTCAGCCTGCAGTTCAACGACGGGCAGGCTATCACTTGTATTATTTACAACATCTGCGGAACGCTGTTTATTACCGCAGGAGATAAGGGACAAGCTTCCCAAAGTAATGGTTAATATGAGATGCCTATAAAAAAACGGGGTGCTTGAATTACAAACATGTGCAAGTGGACTGACAGTTTCTTCTATTTGGTTCTTCTCCGTCTTACCGAAATTCAGCAAGCTAATTTTACGCAATGTTTTCATGTCTGAATAATTTAGGGATTTGCCCAAAGGTAGGAGCATCTTTCAAACCACGCAAGAAACAAAAGCAAAAATGACTATTCAAAGTTGTATTCACCCGATGCGGATAGTATTCAGAATAGTATTCAAATTCATCCTAAATATCTTATAATGAGCAGATAAAATCATCCCAACCCTTGGGTGTCTTGAGATTGTCCAACAAGCGTTCGGCCAGCCTCCGGCGCATCGTGGTAATGGTTTGAACAGGACGGCCCAGCAGCACTCCGATTTGCGATGGAGTAAAACCGACTCTCAGCAGAAGGCAAAGCAAGCGCTCGGACGACTTCCAGGAATAGGGCAATCCTTCCAGCTTGGGCAGAAAATCTGCATCGAATGTCCGGATGACACGCTCCAATTCCCGCCATTCTTTGGCTGTTACATCCGCTTTCCCCTGAACAGAGGAAGCCTTTTCCTCCAACAACCGATAAATGTCCGTATTCTGTATCTGTGTGCGCTGTTCTTTTCGCAGCCTGCAGGATGCATCGGTGCTCTGACGCATGTCCTGAAGCTGTTTCTGATACTCCGCTGCCGCCTCCCGGCTCTTCTGACGCTCCTGGGCAAGTTCGGTTTCCAGACCATGAATTTCCTGCCTGTTCAACCGGCTGTCGGCCTCTGCCTGCTCTTTCTGACGTGTCAGACGGTCCAGACGGGCAGCCAGAATTTTACGGTTCCGCCACTGGTATTGCCGGTAAACCAGGAAAGCGGACAACGCGACAACCAAGCAGCACGACACGAACAGCAGATTCCGGGTCTGTGAGGCGTAGGCCTTCTGAAGGCTGGCATTTTCGCGCTCACGCAACTGATAATTGTATAAGGAATGCATACGGGCCACCACCTCTGTTTTGGTCAGGTATTGAACCGAATCTGCATACTTCAAATAGGTATCTTGGGAAACGGCCACTTCCTTTGAAGCATGATTGAGGGTAGCCTGCTGCATCAGATAGCGGGCTGCCAATGCTTTGGCATACACATCGCCATTGTTCAATAGTTGAGTATAATAATATGTCGCGGAATCCTGTCGCCCCAAGGCTTCATAATAATAGGCAGTGATGGCATACGCAGCATTTCTATTCTTATCGGACAAACCGGTCAAATCAAGCGGCAAATAGATACGAACCGAATCATATAGCCCCTTTTCCAGATAATGATCTGCCAATTGAATATTTATTAATCCGATTAATTCCGGATTTCCCCATTTCACACTCCAACGATGTGCCCGGTTATAACACGGCAACACACTGTCATTCTGACCCAAACACCAATATGCATAAGCTACATCCCGCAAACTGTATATCACTCCCACGCTGTCTTTTAATTCCTCCGAACATTGCAGGCTTTTCTTATACATTTTCAACGCTTCCGCATACAGGCCTTGTGCGGAAAACAGCGTCCCCATCTGCGAAACCACACGGTCACGCAAGTAGGTCATCCCATCTTCGGGCATCGCATCCAACGCCCGCTGGAAATAATCCAATGCCTGCGGCGCATCACCCAAGTCGCTTGCCACACGACCGGCATAGTAATAGGCTTCCGGCAGGTGGCGGCAGTCTTGTTTATCCTCGTAATAGCGGAGTACCTCCAGCACCAGGCTGTCTGAGGTGTGGGGAAGGTACGCCTTGTCGCGTGCCTTGACGCACAGCAGATGGTAATACATCCGCACACGTTCCCCCTCCTGCTCCATCTGCGGGCGCAGGGAATCCAGCAACGCCACGGCACGCTCCGGACACGCCACAGACAGGCTGTCCGCCACATACAAAGCCGACGGATAACGCCCGGACGAACAGGAGGCCAGGAGCAGCACGGACAAGCAAAGGAGGAACAGGTGTTTCATGCTGCAAACTTACATAAAAAACTTCACTTTTTTATGAGGGTGCAAAATTAAATGACACTAAACACAGAGGCACGGAGACACAGAGTCTTTGTTTTTTAAGAAGACAGAATCCACGGAGAAAAAGGTTGGGCTGTGCCCTTTGTCTTCCCTATATTTATTGCTCTGTGCCTCCGTGTCTCTGTGTGCCATATAGCCTATTCCTTGAATTTAACCAACACCAGCACCGGATTGTCTTCCACATCCAGCTTCTCGGCCACTTCTTTCAGCTTGCCCTTCAACTCGCCCTTTTCCAGCTTTTCCAACAAATAACCGACACCATATTGAAAAACTACTGTATGAGCCGGGAACACTCCCCCTCCACAACTGGGCGAAAATCCCCTGACAGAAACAACTTCCAATGCCGATACGCCATCGCGATCATACAGTATAACCTGTTCAATCTTATCATTTTCCCTATCATACAAGTAATATTTGGGAGTATAGGAAATTAGCTTATCAACAGCATGCAACAAAAGATACTTGTCTGTCATCATACACACTTCGGTCATAAACTTATTGCCTTTGGGGGTTGTTCTGTTCTCTTTAGCAGCAATGGGAACTAAATGTGTGTCTTTTAAGGAATAAATGGTATCCAAACCGAAATCAGCCACAAACAGTTGTTCCCCGCATTGGGTAATCGGCCAAACCGGAAAACTGATATTCGTAACACTGGTAAAGGTCTCACTTATTTCCTTCGAATAATACAAATTATTGCGAAAACGGTCTTCCACATGAAGCCCCAAAGGCTGTAGCTCTCCGGTTTTCTTTGACATCAAATAATAGGGGTCATGGCTGGGGTCTCTATCATCCCAGTCTACCCCCCGCACGTCTTCCACAAACAAATAGTCTTTGTTGTAATTCACAATCTCAATAGATATTTCTTGGGGAACAGTCCACCGACGTTTGTATTCTCCGTCAAATGTATAAACCTTTATATAGCCCGGAAGTCCGTGTCTTTGTTCATACACATAAATTTCTTCTAAATCAAAATCCATGGTCTGCCCCCAAATGTTGACATATTCCGTACCACTTTGTCCTTTCCGCGAAAAAGAACCTAAATATTTTCCTGAATGGTCAAAAAACATATAGCCCGCATTCAGTGGATCGAAAATAATGATTTTATCATCTGAAACAAACGTATAAGCAAGGGTCTTAATCAAGGAAGAATCGGTAGTTTCCAAGGGTATGTATTCCACATCGGCCACATCCTGATAGGCAAGTTCCCGCTGAGGATATTCTTTCTGCAAATCGAACGTAGGAATGTTGCCAGTCTTTTGTGTTTCCTTACAGGCGGCAAAAAACAAACAGCCTGCCAACAGCCAAAGATAACGAGATAATCTATTCATGATATTACATTATAAAAATAAAAATCAGGGAAATACGATTCCTACAATGTTTTCCCAAAAGATAAGGACATTGGCCAAGCCACACAAGGAACAAAAGCTAAAAAAAGCAAAAAGGACCATTCAAGGTTGTATTCACTATTCACTGATTTCAAATTGCGTCTGGAATCGCATTCATCCGATCCCGCAGCACACGGATAAACTCCTCTTCACCGGCAGGCATGAGCGCATCGTGTCTGCCGTCTTTGTAACGCACCAGCACGTAGTGCACCACAGCATAACCTGCCACCCGCATGGACGAAACCTGCCCGACGGATACAATGTCCGACAGAGGACGCTCGCGCAAACGGCTAAAGCGCCCGTGGCTGATTTGCAGCGTACCTCCGGCCGTCACCGTATAAGTGGTATGGATAAGCCGCTCGATGAGGAACACTAACCACAGCATCCAGAAAACAGCCAGCAGGGGCCGCTTGTCCCATAAGAAGTAAACGGCCAGAAAAGTTATGATAGCCAGCATAAAGTATTGCCCGAACACAATGCGGGCGTGAAAAATCCGGTTCATGATATTCTGTTTTGCGCACAAAGATACACTTTTCAGCCGAAGTTATCCCCATAACCCGATAACATCGTTCATCACAGGTCGGATTCTTTCACCCGCTGCGCAAACAAAGTCTGCTACCAGGCGCTGCATCGTAACATCCGTTAAATTAACCGTTCCGGATAATTATCCGGCATACAGAAGAACAAGAAATGCACTTAATGCGTAACTTTGCGCCCGTATTACCCAACAGAGAAGAATTTTATGGTAAGAAAGTTCGATTTCCTCGTCGTCGGCTCGGGCATAGCCGGAATGAGTTTCGCGCTGAAAGTGGCGCACAAGGGAAGCGTGGCCCTCATCTGTAAGGCCGGCATGGAAGAGGCCAACACGTATTTCGCACAGGGAGGTATCGCGTCGGTGACCAATCTGGCAGTGGACAACTTCGAGAAGCACATCGAAGACACCATGATTGCGGGCGACTGGATCAGCGACCGCGCCGCCGTGGAGAAAGTAGTGCGCAACGCTCCGGCACAAATCCGGGAACTCATCCAGTGGGGCGTGAACTTCGACAAGAAGGCCGACGGCACCTTCGACCTGCACCGCGAAGGCGGACACTCGGAATTCCGCATCCTGCACCATCAGGACAACACAGGCGCGGAAATCCAGACCAGCCTCATCGAAGCCGTAAAACAACATCCCAACATCACAGTATTTACCAACCACTATGCGGTGGAAATCATCACGCAACACCACTTGGGCATCATCGTGACGCGCTACACACCGGGCATCAAATGCTATGGCGCTTACGTGCTCAATGAAGAAACAGGCGAGGTGGACACCTTCCTCTCCAAGGTGACTGTCATGGCTACCGGTGGCTGCGAAGCCGTATATCTGCACACCACCAACCCGCTGGTGGCTACGGGCGACGGCATTGCCATGGTCTACCGTGCCAAGGGAGCGGTGAAAGACATGGAGTTTATCCAGTTTCACCCCACGGCCCTGTATCATCCGGGCGACCGCCCCTCGTTCCTCATCACCGAAGCCATGCGCGGCTATGGCGCCGTGCTCCGCACGCTGGACGGCAAGGAGTTCATGCAGAAGTATGACCCGCGCCTGTCGCTTGCCCCGCGCGACATCGTGGCACGCGCCATCGACAACGAAATGAAGCAGCGCGGCGAGGACCACGTTTACCTGGACGTGACGCACAAAGACCCGGAGGAAACGAAACGCCACTTCCCCAACATCTACCAGAAGTGCCTCTCCATCGGCATCGACATTACCAAAGATTACATCCCCGTGGCGCCTGCGGCACACTACCTGTGCGGCGGCATCAAGGTGGACCTGGACGGACAGAGCAGCATCCGCCGGCTGTATGCCATCGGCGAATGTTCGTGCACAGGCCTGCACGGAGGCAACCGTCTGGCAAGCAATTCGCTCATCGAAGCGGTGGTTTACGCCGATGCGGCCGCCAAACATGCCCTGAGCGTACTGGACCGCTACGACTTCAACACCGACATCCCCGAATGGAACGACGAGGGCACCATCAGCAACGAAGAGCGCATCCTCATCACGCAGAGCATGAAGGAGGTGAACCAGATTATGGAATCGTATGTGGGCATCGTGCGCAGCAACGTCCGCCTGACCCGCGCCTGGAACCGCCTGGACATCCTCTACGAGGAGACGGAACGCCTCTTCAAGAGCTGCAAGGCCACCCGCGAACTGTGCGAACTGCGCAACATGATCAACGTGGGATACCTCATCACCAAACAGGCCATGGAACGCAAGGAAAGCCGCGGCCTGCACTATACCATCGACTATCCGCATGCCGCAACGCCCGCTCAGTCCCGGCAATAACGACAGCCGTGCCTACGAAGAGCGGCTGGGCACGGAACGGATGCTGCCGTTGGTGTTCCGCATGGCGCTGCCTGCCGTTGTGGCACAGTTTGTCAACCTGCTGTATGCCATTGTAGACCGCATCTATATCGGCCATATCCCCGGCATCGGCACCGACGCCCTGGCCGGCGTGGGCGTCACCACGTCGGTCATCGTGCTCATCTCGGCCTTCTCGGCCATTGTGAGCGGAGGAGGGGCACCGCTGGCCGCCATGGCGCTGGGGCACGGCGACCGCGAACGGGCGGGACGCATCTTGGGCAACGGACTTGTGATGCTGGTGGGATTCACCGTGCTGACTTCCGCCATTGCTTATACATTCATGGAACCCATCCTGCTGATGACCGGCGCCTCGCACCAGACACTGCCCTACGCCGTGGATTATCTGTCGGTCTATCTGCTGGGCACGCTCTTCGTGGAAGTGTCGGTAGGACTAAATACCTTTATCAATGCGCAGGGACGGCCTGCCATCGGCATGTATTCGGTGCTGATAGGTGCCGTGCTCAACATCGTGCTCGACCCCGTCTTTATCTTCGGACTGGACATGGGGGTGCGCGGTGCGGCCATCGCCACGGTCATCTCACAGGCATGCAGTGCGTTGTGGGTAGTGGGCTTCCTCTGCTCGAAGAAAGCCTCGCTGAGGCTGGAAAGGAAATACCTGAAAGCCGACCGGCGGGTCATCTTATCCGTACTCGCGCTGGGCGTATCGCCTTTCATCATGGCAAGCACGGAGAGCATGGTGGGCTTCGTGCTCAACGGCAGCCTGCAACGCTTCGGCGACATCTACGTCAGTGCCCTTGCCATCTTGCAAAGCGCCATGCAGTTTGCCTCGGTACCGCTCACGGGATTCGCGCAGGGCTTCGTGCCGATAGCCAGCTACAACTACGGACATGGCGATACGGCGCGTGTCCGCCAATGCTTCCGCGTGGCAGTGACGGTGATGTTCTCGTTCAACTTAGTGCTGATGCTGTTGATGATTCTCTTCCCCACGGTCGTAGCCTCCGCCTTCACGACCGACCCGAATTTGTTGGAAACGGTGCGCCAGACCATGCCCGTATTCCTGGCAGGCATGACCATCTTCGGCTTGCAGCGTGCCTGCCAGAATATGTTCGTCGCCTTGGGCCAGGCCCGGATCTCTGTGTTCATCGCACTGCTGCGCAAGGTTTTCCTGCTCATTCCGCTGGCGTTGCTGTTGCCACACGGCATGGGGGTAATGGGCGTGTTTGCCGCCGAAGGCATCTCCGACGCCACAGCCGCCATCTGCTGCACGCTGCTCTTTGCCTGGCAGTTCCCGAAGATACTGAAGAAAGTGGCTTGATTCTTTTAAAATCCACTCGCTTACTTATCCGCTTCGCTTAACTGCCGGATGCGCCGTGCCCGTTCCACCGAACCGGGATGCGTGCTAATCCATTCGGTCAGGGCGGGAAGGTCTTCTTCGGCAGAAAGACGGAGCAGGAAATCGGCCAGCCCGTTGGGGTCGATACGGGCGGCAAGAAGATAGCGCACGGCGAGTGCATCGGCTTCGCTCTCCAAGGTACGGTCATAGGCGGTGGAAGAAAGCACGCGGGCCACTTCGCCCACGGCTTCTGTACCGCTGCTGCCCGACGTCATGGTGATGAGCGCGGAAAGCCCAAGTTCTTTCACCAGCTTCTGCATGACATGCCCTTGCGTCAGGTGGGCAAGCTCGTGGGCAAGCACACCCGCCAGTTCGGCTTCGCTGCGGCACGAATCCAGCAGGGCGGTGTGTACCACCAGATGGTTGCCGGGGCAGGCAAAGGCATTAACCTCTTCGTCTTCTACCAAATGGAGGGAGGCGAAAGAGCGATCGATGTCGTTGGCACGGCACAAGGTGGTGAACAGCGTATCTACGGAAGCCAAGCGTGTGGAATCGTCCACGAATTGGACGTCGGATGAATAAAGCTCCCACCACCATTCACCCAGTTTGTCTTCTACCACGGTCTCTTTCAGCCCGAAGGCATTCAGCCAGTCAACCCGGGAAAAGGCAAAAAGTACCACCGTGAAGGTAACGACGGATACGGCTGCCTGCGTCAGGACTTTTCGGAGTTCGGTCTGCATAACAAATCGGTTAAGGGGGCATAGACATACCAGTCTACCTGACGGCCTTTGTTGACGGCCACCATGGTGTGGAACGTGGCGATGAAATCCACCAGGTTAAACAAAATCACCGTAAAGAGATAAGCAAAATAGAACGAAGAGAGCGGTACCACGTCGAGCAGGATGCGCACGCTCCACCAGAACAGCACGCAGTTGACCACAAAGAGCGGCACTTGCGACACCAGCGCCTGCGTGCAGTGCCAGCGCACGAAATACGTCTTCCGGCGGTTGGCCAAGTAGAAGATAAACGTAGCCGCCAGGTTGACGATGGGAAACGGAAGCCCCACCATGACCACCAGCAGCGACATCAGGTAGCTGTGCGCGGCCGCCTCGCGCTCATGTTCCTGCGGCAGGTAATAATCTTTCATAAAGCTTTGCTAATGTTCCAAATCCAGTTGGCGACAATGACGAAAACAAAAGTCAGGAATACCGCCCTGCGGTGCAGCAGAGCATCTATCTGAAGAAAACAGCGGTAGAGCGTGTCGCGGCGGCACAAGGCATCTGCCACCCACCACACCGGCACCCCCACCAGCATCAACGCCAACACAAGGCCCAGTGGATTAAGCGTCAAAGCCTGCCCTACGTTGCCTTGCCAAAGGGCTAACAACGCCCGTGTAGACCCGCACGCCGGACACGGCAAACCCGTGAACTGGCAGAACAGGCACAAACTGTCGCCATCGGAATGCCTGTATGCCCATGCCAGCCAGGCATAGCCCAACAGCATGAGCACGATGACCAGCCGGTAAAACGCACTCCGCGTCATGTAGATTCCTTACAGCATCGTCTGGAGCTTCTGCATGTTGCGGTCGCGTGCCACGCCCATCACGAGGAACCAGTCGACAATGGTCCAGATACCGGCGCCTCCGCAGGTGATGAGTTTGATGACGCCCAGCCCCATATCGCCCAAGAAGAAACGGTCGATGCCCAGCGAACCGCCGATGATGGAGATGATGAGCGTGATAGTGGGGTCTTTGAATTGCAACGCTTGAATCATCGGCCACTTACTGTCGTCGGCAGCCAGAAGAAATTCGCGCACGGCACTAATTTGATAGTCATGAAAATACTTGCCGTTTGCCATGATGAAGGCATCTACTTTCTGTGAATCCATAATTCTTGAAGATTTTAAGTTATGATAGGGACAAAGGTAGCGAATCTTAATGAGAATATGCCATAAATCTTCCGTTTTTTTCACTTCCATTCTCCAAACAGTTCGCTGCCAAACCACAACCATATCCGGCAAAAGGAAAGCATTTTCCGGATGAGGTTAACTAAGAGCCTGCTTCCAAGCGACAAGCAGCAGACTTCCGGGCGATAAGCAGCGAGCTCGTTATATATTAGAAGCAGCCTGCTGACAGTCAGCAAGATACAGGCATCCTTCTCCGGGTGCCGGACAAAATCTTTCAACGGAAAATTAAGAAACAGGCTCTAAATTGTTTCTCCATTTTGAGAACTCGCCCAAAAGTATTAGCTTTGCGATAAGGAAATTCTGCCTCTGGCAGAAACACAGACTGATACTTTTATTTTAAAAACCTTTATACCAACAAACAACATGAGACACAAAAAGCAATTACTGACTTGCCTGGCAGCCCTCGGCATGACTTTTGCCCTCCAGGCACAACAAGTACAAGGCTTTGTACATCAACAATCTGAAGCATCCGGCTACGTATGGCCTACAGACTCAGAAGTGTTAAACAAACTGGACCAATGGCAAGACCGGAAATTCGGCGTCCTGCTCCATTGGGGACTGTATTCCGTGCCCGGCATAGTGGAATCATGGTCTATCTGCTCGGAAGACGTAGACTGGATTTCCCGCAAGGGCAACATGTCCTACGACGAATACAAGAAGTGGTATTTCGGCCTGAAGGACCAATTCAATCCCGTCAACTTCAATCCCGAACAATGGGCCGATGTCATGAAGGATGCCGGTATGAAATACGTCATCTTCACCACCAAACACCACGACGGCTTCTGCATGTTCGACTCCCAATACACCGACTTTTCCATTGCCAACGGACCTTTTAAGAACAATCCGCGCAAAGACGTCGCACGACATGTGTTCGATGCTTTCCGGCAGAAAGGATTCATGACGGGGTGCTATTTCTCCAAACCCGACTGGCATTGCGAATGGTTCTGGAATCCGTATTTCGCTACTCCCAACCGCATGCAGAACTACAAACGTGAACGTCATCCGGACTGGTGGCAAAACTATGTGCAGTTTACACAAAACCAGCTGAACGAACTGATGACCCATTATGGCAGCTTCGACATCCTGTGGCTGGACGGAGGCTGGATAACCGGCGACGAAGTAGGACTGGACGACATATTGGCGAAAGCACGCCAGCAACATCCCGGACTGATTGCCGTAGACCGGAGCATCCGCGGGAAAAATGAAAACTACCAGACTCCCGAACGAGGCATCCCCGAAACACAACTGAACTACCCGTGGGAAAGCTGCATCACCCTGAGCAACGACTGGGGGTGGACACCCAATGCTCCGTATAAACCTGCAGAAAAGGTCATCGCCACGCTGGCCGAAATCGTAGCCAAAGGAGGATGTTACTTGCTGGGCGTAGGACCTACACCGGACGGCGTTATCGAACCGGCCGTGGTAGAACGCCTGCACAAGGTGGGACAATGGCTGGAAAAGAACGGAGAAGCCATCTACAACACCCGGACCACTCCGCTCTATAACGACGGCAACATCTGGTTCACTGCCAACAAAGACGGGAAAAAATTATATGCCATCTACACCATCCAGGAAGGGGAAAAGCTTCCGGAAACCATCTCGTGGACTGGCAACGTACCCCGGGGCAAGATGATACTTCTCTCCAATGGCAAACGGGTAAAATACCGTTGCGACAACGACAGGGTAACCGTAACCCTGCCTAAAGGATTACCCAACGAATCGCTGGCTTTCTGCTTTGAGAAAAAATAGAAAAAGAAGCACAAAAAACAAAGCAGATACGGAAGGACGGTCGAGCCAAGCAGACAACAGGTGCTTGGCTCGGCTTCATATTTGGCAGAAACTACTTCTTAATGACTTTTATCATTCTATTCAAAAGAAAGAACTATGACTATCCGAACATTCCTATGGGCTCTTGTCTGCCTTTGCATACCCAAGGTACAAAGCCAGGAACCACTCTACAGACAACCCGGTGCGCCCATAGAAGACCGGGTGAATGATTTGTTGGAACGGATGACGCTGGATGAAAAGATAGGACAACTGTGTTGCCCGTTAGGCTGGCCCATGTATGAGAAAACCGGAGCGCAGGAAGTAACCTGCTCCGAAGCCTTCCGACAACAGATGGACAAAGCTCCCATAGGTTCCTACTGGGCCACCCTGCGTGCCGACCCCTGGACACAGAAAACCTTGGAAACAGGACTGAACCCCGAACTGGCAGCCCATGCACTGAATGCCCTGCAACGCTACGCCGTAGAACATACCCGACTGGGCATACCCATCCTCTTTGCCGAAGAATGCCCGCACGGACACATGGCCATCGGTACTACTACCTTCCCCACTTCATTGGGACAGGCATCTACCTGGAACGAAGACCTTATCCGCCGCATGGGCGAAGCTATCGGCCTGGAGGCACGGGTACAAGGCGCACATATCGGCTACGGACCGGTGCTGGACATCGCCCGTGAACCCAGATGGTCGCGCGTGGAAGAGACATTTGGCGAAGACCCTTATCTGACCGGTGTCTTAGGTACTGCCTTCGTAGAAGGCCTGCAGGGACATGACCCGAAAGACGGAAGGCATGTCTATGCCACCCTGAAACACCTGGCTGCCTACGGCATACCGCGCGGAGGACACAACGGAAATCCTGCCGACGTGGGCATGCGCGCCCTGCTCGATGAATACTTGCCTGCCTTCCAACGGGCTGTAGAAGTAGGAAAAGCGGCTACCGTCATGACTTCCTACAACTCCATCGACGGCATTCCCTGCACAGCCAACGATTACCTGCTGGACACCCTTCTGCGTAAACAGTGGGGATTCGAAGGCTTTGTCTACTCTGACTTGGGAAGCATTGATGGCATGACAGGCACTGTAGCCAAAGACAAAACCGATGCAGCCATACAGGCTTTGCAGGCCGGAACCGATATGGACTTAGGTGCCAACTCTTACAGCCGCCTGGCAGAAGCAGTGAAGCAGGGACGGATAAGCGAAGCATACGTGGACCGCGCCGTGGCACGCATACTCCGGCTGAAATTCCGTATGGGACTGTTTGAAAACCCGTATGTCAACCCGGACCGCGCCAGAAAGACAGTCCACTCGGAAGAACACCGGAAACTGGCACGTGAAGTGGCCCGCCAGAGTATCGTCCTGCTAAAAAACAACGGCGTCCTGCCCTTGAGCAGGAACCTGAAACGAATAGCCGTAACGGGACCTAATGCAGACATGATATACAACTATTTAGGAGACTATACAGCCCCGCAGGAACGCAGCAAGGTAGTAACCTTGGTGGACGCGCTGCGCGCCCGCCTGCCGCATACAACCGTGGAATATGTCAAAGGCTGTGCCATACGCGACACGACCCGCACCGATATTCAGGCTGCCGTAGAAGCTGCCCAGCGTGCCGATGTGACCATAGTCGCCGTGGGCGGTTCCAGTGCCCGCGATTTCAAGACTCATTACCTGGAAACGGGGGCAGCTACCGTATCTGCAGAAGAGGAAGAGTTGCTCTCTGACATGGAATGCGGAGAAGGATTTGACCGCTCTACCCTAAAGTTACTGGGCGACCAGGAGAAACTCATACGCGCACTGAAAGCTACCGGCAAACCGCTCATCATCGTCTACATAGCCGGACGACCGCTGGAAATGAACCTGGCATCAGAAGCCGGTGACGCCCTGCTGATGGCCTGGTATCCGGGAGAGCAGGGAGGTCATGGTATAGTAGACGTACTGACGGGCGAATATAATCCCGGCGGACGACTGCCCATGTCTATCCCCCGGCATGTAGGGCAGTTGCCTGTATATTATTCGCAAGGCAGGCAACGGAATTATATGGACAGTCCCGGCACACCACTCTACGCTTTCGGCTACGGACTGAGCTACACCACCTTTGCTTACAGCGACCTGAAGTGTATGCCGGGTGACGGGACAAACCAAGATGTGTTGCAAACCGTGAAATGCACCGTAACCAATACGGGCAAACGTGCCGGAACGGAAATCGTCCAGCTTTACATCAACGATGAAATAAGCTCCGTAGCCACGCCTCCCCTCCGTCTGAAAGGATTCAAGCGACTGGAACTGCAACCGGGCGAAAGCCGGGAAGTCACCTTCCGGCTGACATACAATGACCTGGCCATCCACGACCGGCAGATGCATTTCCGCGTAGAACCCGGTGTGTTCCATGTCCGGATAGGCAGTTCGTCGGACAACCTGCCGCTGAAGGGCAGCTTTGAAGTGACAGAAGAATAAAAAGCGTTATCTCTTCCCCAGATTCTCAAAGATATTTCCTTCGCGGATGGTGTCAGCTTTGGTAGTCTCTCCATAATATTCGCGGGTAAGCATGGCATACTTGCGGTACATGCGGGCAGCGGTTTCCAATTCATCACCGGCAACAAGGGGAACCCGAATGTTATGGGGAGCAGCTACAAACTGAAGCTCCCAGTCGGCCAGGCTGTCATAAAAGTCATTGGCACGGAAAGCTTCCCTGCCGTGTGTCTGCGGCAAGCCTTCTTCTACATAAGGCAGGCCTTTATCCAGGTGCTCCTGCAGCATGGCATAAAACTTCTCCCAACGCGGACGGTAATAGTCTTTTATCAGGCCGGTCCACTCCCGCCAGGAATAGTCAAAGATGAACGGATCGCCATCACCTCCCCAGATTGTCACAAGTGCGGCAGCATCTTTCTCCAGCAAGGCTTTTTCTTCTTCCGTTTCCCCCCACGAGCGGGCCTGCGACAGCCAGCAGTCAAAATTAAACTCCGTCCGCGTACGCAACAGGGTGTCTACATCATCCAGCATTTCCAGGAAACGGCGGCTGTGCAAGGCAAAAGCTTCTTTATCTTTTTGCACAAACGCTTCGGCAGCCCGGCGGTGGATAGCCTGTCCGAGATTGGACATCAGCTGGCGCTGCACATCGACAATGTCAAAACGGTAAGGCTTCGAGTCCTTCAATCGTGCGGAATCTTTCAACAGCAGACCTTCGGCCTCTATCAGCAGCCGCGGGTCATAAGGAATGCCCAGACCGGCATTCGGACCCGACTTCTTCACGTTCACAGCCGGACGGGCTGCAATGATGGAACTGCGTTCCGTGCCGTCGGTTCCGGGACGGTACGGTCCTTCCAGCAAGCACTTCCAAGCCTCCACGGCTGCTTCAGATGCAGCGCCGTAACGTCTCTGCGCATATTGTCCCAGCCAAGCGACTATATCGACCGAATCGTGGTGCAAAGGCATTTCAAACAACAAATCATAATAAACAGGATTCTGTCCGATGGCCTCCATGAACAGCCCCGAACCACACACATGGGGATTCTTAGCTTTGGCCCTCTCATACGGATTGCCGGCAATCATCCTCAAGTCGCCGTGCAGGTTGACGCGCCCTCCGAAATTGTGCAGGCTACCCGCCACCAGCGGATACCCCCAGGCCGCACTGTCGCGCCGGCTGATGGCACCGTTTATATCCAGAATAAGAAGGTCTTCCTTAGGTACCGCCTTAACAATAGATTCACGGAGGCTCCATCCCTGCATGGCCCAAAGAGCTTGCGGGTCAAAATCCTTAAACAACTTGTGAATGGCATGCCCCACCGCACCGAGGTATTCGGGCGTATCGACCGGAGGCGCACTTTCGTGAAAAGGATCGGCTGCATAGACGCCATAGGCACCGAAGAGACGTTTCTCTTCCTCCAAGAAATCGCGCCCCAACACCTGAAAGAGCGAATCGGTAGGGTCCAGCTGCGCCGCGCCCGTAAACCCGCACCACGAAGGCTGTAGCCTGATTTTGGCTTCCGGATATTTATCCTTCAGTTCGCGAGGCACATAGCCCGAAAAGCCTTGCTGAAGCGGCTGCATCCCTAACTCCAGTTCGCGTTCCATAATCTGCCTTCCCAATTCGGCATGTTTCTCTATCCACGACTTGGGCAGCGGTCCGCCATAGCTCTGCAGGTTCTGCATCCATTGCCAGGCAAAATGGGCGGGTCCGGCCAGAAAACGGCGGGCTTCTTCGTCGGTAAACCCATGTTTCAGCAACGTATTGTACCACACAGCCTCCAGCCCCACCACCGACAGTGGCATGTTGATGGAATTCATGGACATATAGTCCAACTCGCGCTCCCACCGCTTCCAGTCCCACCAGGCAGCCGAATAGCTCAGGGTGCAATAGTTCATATATACCCGATATTTCCCGTTGATTGTATTCTTCACCGGCTTTTCGGGCAAAGGCAATCGCTCCGGCAGGTGCAGCTGGTCGCCAAACCACGACACGTGCGCGTGGCAAGTATATTTCAGATACTGGTTGAAAGCCGTAGCGAGCGCGATGGTATTGTTTCCCCGCAACACTATCTTTCCGTCGCCTGCATCAATCTCGTAGGCATCTTCTCCGTCCACCTGCCCTATCAGCTCCAGCCGGAATTGTTTTCCGTAACCGGGTGTCACACGTTCTATCAAGTCATAAGCCGCTTCGATGCGCGGATCTTTCTCACTACAGCCGGTCAACCAGAGTGCCAGCCATACGACCCATAAACCTATCAGTCTTGTCTGCATAATAAAAAAAGTGGTGTGTTGATTTTGTTTGGACAAAGGTAAGATATTTGAAAGAATTACCCAAACACTCCTGCCAATAAAACGCAAGGCTTTCCAACAAATAGCGCCGTGCCCTCCTTCCTGCCTGCCCAATGCTTCACCTATCTGACAACAAGCAAGATGCCACAAAAGAAAATACTTTCACGGCATCCGTACCCCGGCTTTCCTTCTCCTTGCAAGAGCTATCTTACACGCGCTCCATCTATATAAGAAGCAGGCTTCAAAGCCCTTCGCTCCCGGCTTCTTATATATAAGCAGTATCACGCATTCACCTTCTTATAGCTATTTGAAAATGAGCGAATTGTTGTGAAAGCAAGGCTCTCACACCTGCTTTCACCTCCGCTCATTCGGTTGTGAATGCCGTGAAAGATGCGTGAAGGATGTATCTTTCACAACAACCAGCTGAACCACAACGGGTTATTCGTGCGTGAAGGCGTGAAGCCGGGTTGAAGTATCTTTTCTTTGTAGGGTAGGAAACCGGTTGAAATAGTCAACTTGCTTTCACACGCTTCGCATGGTAAGCATCTGGGAACAAACAAATTGCTGTGAAAGCAAGCATCTTCCGTTCTATTCCTGCACTTCTTGACAAAAAAATAACCCACCCGGTATCTTTCTTCGAACCAAAGTCATAGTCAGCTTGCTCAAAGTCACAGTCAGCTTGCCCAAAGTCATAGTTAGCCCGCTCAAAGTCACAGTTAGTCTGCCCAAAGTCACAGTCAGCGCCCCGGTTTGCAAAGTTCGTTTCCTGTCACATACCGTCTGTTCGTTTATGGCAGCGGTTCGCTTTGTCTCTGTCATATATATGCCGTGTCTTTCCACCCTATATGGAGTAAGTTCCACTCCTTATATCCGGTTCGGACAACAGGTGAAAGGGCAGTAAATTGCAGTGCAACGCCAAATCTGCTTGCATGGAAAAAACCGCGAAAAACGGGCTCTTCTATACCCTCTCCAGTGTTTTTCCTTTTTCTATCGCGTTGAATCTGAAAATAAACATGTAAATTTGCAGCGTTTATAGCAACTAACTAAGTATTTACATTACATACAAAGACACCACTATGGAATATAATTTCAGGGAAATTGAAAAGAAATGGCAAAAGCGGTGGGTAGAAAACCAAACGTACCGCGTAAAGGAAGACGAAAGTAAGCAGAAATATTACGTGCTCAACATGTTCCCCTACCCCAGCGGCGCAGGACTACACGTGGGACATCCGCTCGGATACATCGCATCGGACATCTATGCACGCTACAAACGACTCTGCGGATTCAACGTGCTCAACCCCATGGGATACGATGCTTACGGACTTCCCGCCGAACAATATGCCATCCAAACCGGACAACACCCTGCAATTACTACCGTTAACAACATCAACCGCTATCGCGAACAGCTGGACAAGATTGGATTCTCCTTCGACTGGAGCCGCGAAATACGCACTTGCGACCCGGAATATTACCACTGGACGCAATGGGCTTTCCAGAAAATGTTCAACAGCTATTACGATAACGACAAGCAACAGGCACGCCCCATCGAAGAACTGATACAAAAATTCGCGGAAACGGGCACAAAAGGCTTGAATGCGGCTTGCTCCGACGAACTTTGCTTCACGGCCGACGAATGGAACGCCAAGAGCGAAAAGGAACAACAGGAAACGCTGATGAACTACCGCATCGCCTACCTGGGCGAGACAATGGTTAACTGGTGTCCGCAGCTGGGCACAGTACTGGCCAACGACGAAGTGGTGGACGGCGTGTCGGAACGCGGCGGCTATCCCGTGGTGCAAAAGAAGATGCGCCAATGGTGCCTGCGTGTTTCAGCCTACGCACAGCGTCTGTTGGACGGACTGGATAATATTCAGTGGACAGATTCCCTGAAAGAAACCCAACGCAACTGGATTGGCCGCTCAGAAGGTACGGAAATGCAGTTCAAGGTGGCCGGACAAGACTTGGAATTCACCATCTTCACCACCCGTGCCGACACCATCTTCGGCGTTACCTTCATGGTGCTGGCACCGGAAAGCGAACTGGTGGAACAGTTGACAACACCCGGCCAGAAAGCTGAAGTAGATGCTTATCTGGACCGTACAAAGAAACGCACGGAGCGTGAACGCATCAGCGACCGCAGCGTGAGCGGTGTATTCTCCGGTTCGTATGCCATCAACCCCTTCACCGGCACAGAGATACCTATCTGGATTTCCGACTACGTGCTGGCAGGATACGGCACCGGAGCCATCATGGCTGTGCCTGCCCATGACAGCCGCGACTATGCGTTTGCCAAGCATTTCAACCTGCCCATCATCCCGCTGATAGAAGGTGCCGATGTGAGCGAAGAAAGCTACGATGCAAAGGAAGGCATTGTATGCAACTCGGCCAGCGACAAGTTCTCGCTCAACGGACTGACCGTAAAAGAAGCCATCGCTGCTACCAAGAAATACGTGGAAGAGAATCATTTGGGCCGCGTGAAGGTGAATTACCGTCTGCGCGATGCTATCTTCAGCCGCCAACGCTACTGGGGCGAACCGTTCCCTGTGTACTACAAAGACGGAATGCCTTATATGATTCCCGAAAGCTGCCTCCCGCTGGAGTTGCCCGAAGTGAGCAAATTTCAACCCACTGAAACGGGCGAACCTCCTCTGGGTCATGCTACCCGCTGGGCATGGGATACTGTCAACAATTGTGTGACGGAGAACGAAAAGATTGACAACCAAACTGTCTTTCCGCTGGAGTTGAACACCATGCCGGGTTTTGCAGGCTCCAGCGCTTACTACCTGCGCTACATGGATCCACATAACCACCAGGCTCTGGTAGATTCGAAAGTAGATGCTTATTGGCGCAACGTAGACCTCTACGTGGGCGGTACGGAACATGCTACGGGCCATCTGATTTATTCGCGCTTCTGGAACAAATTCCTGCACGACCTGGATGTGTCCGTAGTGGAAGAACCGTTCCAGAAATTAGTGAACCAAGGCATGATTCAAGGACGAAGCAACTTTGTTTACCGCATCAAAGACACCAATACTTTCGTGTCGCTGGGACTGAAAGACCAATATGACACTACCCCACTCCACGTAGATGTAAACATCGTGCAAAACGACATACTGGACATCGAAGCCTTCAAGGCATGGCGCCCGGAATACCAAACGGCCGAGTTCGTTCTGGAAGATGGCAAATATATCTGTGGATGGGCTGTGGAAAAGATGTCGAAGTCGATGTACAACGTGGTGAATCCGGATATGATTGTCGAGAAATACGGTGCCGACACGTTGCGTATGTACGAAATGTTCCTTGGTCCGGTAGAACAGTCCAAACCTTGGGACACAAACGGCATCGACGGCGTACACCGCTTCCTGAAGAAATTCTGGTCGCTGTTCTACGACCGTTCGGGCAAATTCCTGGTAACGGATGAAAAAGCCACACCGGAAGAACTGAAATCATTGCACAAGCTCATCAAGAAGGTGACGGGCGACATCGAAGCCTTCTCATACAACACGTCCGTCAGTGCCTTTATGATATGCATCAACGAACTGGCAGCCTTGAAGTGCGGCAAACGTGAGATATTGATGCCCCTCATCGTTACCCTGGCTCCTTTTGCTCCCCATATCTGCGAGGAACTGTGGGAACAACTGGAAGGACAAGGCTCGGTGTGCGACGCACAATGGCCGACATGGAACGAAGAATACCTGGTAGAAAATACCGTAAACTACACGGTATCTTTCAATGGAAAGGCCCGTTTCAACCAGTCTTTCCCCGCCGATGCACAGGCCGACAGCATACAGGCCGCCGTATTGGCAGATGAACGCTCTGCCAAATGGATGGAAGGCAAACAGGTGGTAAAGGTCATCGTGGTGCCGAAGAAGATAATCAACATCGTAGTGAAATAAACGTATGCACTTAAATCAACCAACAAAAGCAGTGATTCTGAGGGAAAGCCGTGACTATCTGCTCATCTCCCTGGGACTTTTCAGCTACGCACTGGCGTGGGCAGTGTTCATGATTCCCTATCAGATAACTACAGGCGGTACCACCGGTATCGGCGCCATCATTTACTACGCGACGGGGTTTCCTATTCAGTACACGTATTTCATCATCAACGCAGTGCTGATGACATTGGCCATTAAGGTGCTGGGGCCTAAGTTCAGCATCAAGACCACCTATGCCATTATTATGCTGACGCTGATGCTGGAATTCACGCAATGGCTGGTAAAGAACCCCGACGGCACCTTTCCGCAACTGCTGGGCGAAGGGCAGGACACCATGGCCTGCCTGATCGGCTCGGTGATGTGCGGCGCAGGGTTGGGTATTGCCTTCAACTGCGGAGGTAGCACAGGAGGCACGGACATCATTGCAGCCGTGGTACACAAGTACAAAGACGTAGCTCTGGGACGTATGGTCATGTTAGTAGACTGCCTGATCATCAGTTCCTGCTATTTTGTATTTCACGACTGGAGACGCGTCATCTTCGGTTTTGTCACGCTGTTTGTCATGGGCTATGTCATCGACTATATCGTCAACAGTGCCCGCCAGTCCGTGCAATTCCTTATCTTCAGCAACAAATACGAAGAGATTGCCGACCGCATCACCCGCGAGACACACCGCGGCGTAACCGTGCTGGACGGTACCGGCTGGTATAGCCAGAACCACGTGAAAGTGCTCGTGGTGCTTGCCTACAAGCGGCAATCCAATGAAATATTCCAACTGGTGAAGGAAATCGACCCCAACGCGTTCGTCTCACAAAGTTCTGTGATTGGCGTCTACGGCGAAGGGTTTGACCGGTTGAAGGCGAAAAAGAAGTAATTCAAGGCTACGGGCATTTTTCAGCTACAAGTCATGGGTGACTATTAAACATTACCCTATTATATGCACACAGCCACAGCTAAACAAAACTCATCACTTGCAGCTGAAAAAGCTCCGTAGCTAATAACTAAAAAAGATTCAGGATATGAAAAGGTTTGTATTTGCCACCAACAACCCACACAAGCTGGAGGAAGTAAAAGCCATCATAGGCACGAAAATAGAAATCCTCAGCCTGAAGGACATCGGCTGCCACGCCGACATTCCCGAAACAGCCGATACGCTCGAAGGGAATGCCTTGCAGAAAGCAAAATTCATTTACGAAAAGTATCAGTGTGACTGTTTTGCCGACGATACCGGACTGGAAGTAGAGGCTTTGGGAGGAGCACCCGGCGTCTATTCGGCACGCTATGCCGGTGACGCACACAACTCAGAAGCCAATATGCGCAAGCTGATGCACGAGCTGGAGGGGACAGACAACCGCCGTGCCCGTTTCCGCACCGTATTTGCCCTTATACTGAACGGCAAGGAACATTTGTTTGAAGGCATTGCCAACGGACACATAGCCACCGTGCGGCGTGGAACCGCCGGATTTGGCTACGACCCTATCTTTATTCCCGATGGATACACACTGTCATTCGCCGAAATGGGAAATGAACTGAAAAACAAAATCAGCCATCGGGCCATCGGAGTACAGAAGCTCTGCAAATTCTTGCATACACTCTGACATAACTGCCGGGAAGACAAACCTCCCGGCAGTTTTTTTATAACCATCTCCCGCCTTTCCGTCCATTCATCGCCATCGGGCACGAATACCTCCTTTCAGTAAAGACGGCTGAAAACGGATTCTCAACTCATTATAATCCCAGACGTGCCGAAATCTCCAGCATCCGTTCGATAGGCTTCACGGCCCGTACAGCAACAGCAGGGTCAACAGTAATTTCCGGCGTTTCGTTGCGCAGGCAATCGCGCAGTTTTTCCAATGTATTAAGCCGCATATAGCTGCATTCATTGCAGGCACAGGTGCTATCGGCAGGCGGTGCAGGAATAAAGACAGTGTTCGGACACTGCTTGCGCATCTCATGCAGAATGCCCGACTCAGTGGCTACGATATAAGACTGCTCCGGATGTTTCACGGCATATTTCAGCAAAGCTGCCGTAGACCCTACCACATCTGCCAACTTCAACACAGCACTTTTACATTCGGGATGCGCAAGGATAAGAGCATCGGGATGCTCACGCTTTATTTCAACTATCTTTTCCACCGAGAATTGTTCGTGCACGTGGCAAGCTCCATTCCATAACAGCATATTCCGCCCCGTCACAGCATTGATATAACTTCCTAAGTTACGGTCTGGTCCGAAGATGATTTTCTCGTCCTGAGGGAAGCTTTCCACGATTTGGCGTGCATTGGTAGATGTCACCACTACATCGGTCAGTGCCTTGACGGCTGCCGTGGTGTTGACATAAGATATAACTGTGTATCCCGGATGTGCCTTGACAAACCGTTCGAACTCATCGGCCGGACAACTGTCAGCCAAAGAGCAGCCGGCAGCCAGGTCGGGCACCAATACTTTTTTGTCCGGACAAAGCACTTTGGCAGTTTCACCCATGAAATGGACCCCACACATTACAATAATATCAGCTTCGGTTTTGGCAGCCCATTGTGCCAAAGCCAGACTATCGCCCACAAAGTCGGCTACGTCCTGAATATCGCCCCGCTGGTAGTAATGACCCAGCACTACGGCGTTTTTCTCTTTTTTCAGTTTCTCGATTTCTTCCCTGAGATTATCCATAACCTATTATATTTATATCTTTTCTTATTTAAAATTGAAAAAATACATGTTGATGATGATAGGCGGTTAATTGTGTAGAAAACTATTTGGCCTTTTTCTTGCACAAGAAGTTATTGTATCAAGGCTTCAGGTTATCCGAAGATTATTAACACTTTTCTTTTTCCTTAATACCTTGTTGAATAAATAGATAGCATGTGCTATCCCTATTAAATTAACTACCTGTCAGTAACGTGCAAAGTTAATAACTTTCGAGATATAAACAGTGTTTATTGGGGTGAAAAATAGGTTGAATACTTGGGTGAAATTCAGGGTTAACTTATTTGGAATGTTCATTCGGGACTTTGTATAGCGGTAGTTATGAAGAATGCAAGGAAAAACTTTCAGATTCTTTCCCACGGCTATTGACACGTTTTCCACAGTTATTAACCGGGATGTGAACAGAAAGGGGTATCTTTGTAGCCTGTTTGTGGAGCAGAAGTCTGCTAACTATGATAACTGCCGGTGTAATACAACTGATGGAGAAAGCATGTTGAAAAGCAGATGGCTTATTATGAGCGATTTAACTGTGTTATTAACAGGTTTATTACCTATGGTTGTATTTATAAACGCATCGCTATCTGTACAGCTTGTTTGATAGCATTTTCTGTTTGAAGAATCTTTGTGTGCAGAATACTACTGTATCAGAAATGCCGTGCATCTTCCAGAGTTGACAGACTGCATATCCTTGGCTGCCTATCTGGCAGGCTTGACGTTATAAACAACTTATTAACTATTTATTAACCGTATGCGAAAACTTAATATTACTGAGCTTCACCGTCTTAGCGCAGAAGAATTTAAAACGGTTGAAAAACTGCCTCTGGTAGTCGTATTGGATAACGTGCGTTCACTGCATAACATAGGTTCGGTGTTTCGCACGTCAGATGCTTTCCGTGTAGAGTGTATTTATCTGTGTGGTATCACTGCCACTCCCCCACATCCTGAAATGCACAAGACAGCCTTGGGAGCGGAATTCACCGTAGATTGGAAGTATGTTAATAACACGGTCGAAGCTGTTGATAACCTCCGTTCCGAAGGATATACCGTTTATTCGGTAGAACAGGTAGAAGGTAGTACTTTGTTGCAAGACTTGCAGTTGGAAGCAGGCAAGAAGTATGCTGTGGTGTTGGGGAACGAAGTAAAAGGTGTGCAGCAGGAAGTAGTGGATCACAGTGACGGCTGCATTGAGATTCCCCAGTTCGGCACGAAGCATTCGTTGAACGTATCTGTCACGGCGGGTATTGTCATTTGGGATTTATTTGGTAAACTGCATCGTTGAATAGAGTTATTAACATACTGTTAGTTTGTTGTAAATCTTATTATTAATCACTATTACCAACACTTTATTAACCTCGTTTTCCTGTTTGTCCGCTGAGGCAGGAAGGCGAGGTTTTTATATAAGTCTCATAGACAGGTAAAGTTATTATCAAATGGTTGATAAACTATTATCCACAAGAGTGAATAACTTCTTTCAGAAAGCACTTATAAACAGTCTGTTCATATTTTATTAACTATATAAATGCTTATATAATAAGAGATTAACAGATAATGTATGAAGTTTATCAGTCAGATATTAACAATAACAGCTTATTGACAATAGTTGTGAATAACAGAGTGAATATGTATGGATGCCCGTGGCAAATAAAGTTTTCTGTTCTTCTTCCTTATTTTTGGTATGTATGTGAGTATTTTTGTGTATATTTGCCGCATAAATATAATGCGTTATGGGTAAACTTATTTTCTCTTGGATAAATATTTTTGTAGGATGTACGATTATGGCCGCAGGCTTCGTGTTTTTTATCAATCCCTACAACATTGTGCCGGGTGGTGTATATGGTGCCAGTATTGTGTTGCACAATCTGTTTCCTTCCATCCAGGTAGGTACTTTCGGTTATATGTTCGACATTCCGCTGATGATACTTTCCGTGCTTTTGCTGGGGTCTAAGCTGGGGGGCCGTACCATTGCCGCTGCATTAAGTACACCGTTCATCATGAATGCCATTTCGTATTTGTCTTATCCTACAGAAGAAGCGCTTCATGCCCTTGATCCTACGCAGTTGCTGGGAGGCACGATGGACATGACGGACCACTTGATGCTGACCACACTTATCGGAGCAGCGGTCATCGGCATTGGTCAGGGCATTGTAGTGCGTCAGCAGGCCACTACAGGCGGCAGCGATATTGTGGCGATGATTTTGCAGAAATACGCACACATCAAGTTTTCCAATGCCATTCTGCTGGTAGATGGGGTAGTGGTATGTTTCGGTTTGGTTGTGATAGGCTTTGGCGTGGGTGGCACGGAAGATGTTTCGCAACCTTCGTGGCATTTGTCTTTCTACTCTCTTATTGCCATTTTCGTTACTTCACGTGTATTGGCCCGCGTTATCAACGGAGAGAAAAATGATAAACTCATATTTGTCATCAGCAGCAAGAGCCTCGTCGATCTGCACAATTACATCATCGAAGATTTGGATCGCACGGCTACCTGCATCAAGAGCAGCGGTCTTTATACGAAGGAAGACAAAGAAATGCTCTTTCTTGTGGTGAGTTACAAAGAGGTGGCCGGATTGAAGACCAAGATTAAAGAAGCCGATCCCAATGCGTTTGTGGTAGTGACCGATGCGTACGACACCTTTGGTGAGGGGTGGAAACAGTTGCCTTCGAAGAACGAATTGCAGCCGGAGTGAATACCTGTTTCCATCGGATAAGTAACTATGCGAAACACTTTGTGAATCAGTGAATTGAGATTGAAGAGCGCAGAGATGTCCGGAGAAGATATTTCTGCGTTCGGGTGGAAAGGTATATCGAGCCTGCTTCTTATCTGTATCAGCCTGCTTTCTTATACCTTAGAAATAGACCTTTTATAAATAAGAGTGAGCGCTACAAAAGCGGCGGTTTGTTAGTCGGACATTTCACAGCTGTCCGTTTTCTACCATGCGCACTATTCTTTCGGTCAGTGCATCTTCGCCTTCCGGGTCGTATTCTTTCTTCAGGCTGGCACCGAACAGAGCGGCGAAAGCCTGGTAGAATCCTGCGCGGAAGGGGCCGAGAAAAGCTTTCACTAATTCGTAGCCGGTAGATTGCGTCTGTCGGTCTACCAGTTTTATCAGCAGTTTACCTTGCGCAAAGGTAAGTTTCTTCATCCGTGGTGTATATTGTTCCTTGATGCTTTTTTCCACGGCTTTCATGTGGCGTTGGCGTGTCTTGTCATCGGGCAGGGTCATCAGGTATTCGTAGGTCTCTATGATGGCATGCTGCACTTCATTGGCCAGTGGCAATACCTTCTTTACGTCGCGCACTAATTTGCTGTAACGTTTCTCCTGGCGTTTGTTCTTGAACTGCATCGGCCGGTAGATGTAGACTGCCGGCAACGCGATGTAGGGAATGGTGTCACCTTTGTAGACCATCGTGCGGACACGGTAGGCGGTAGCAGGTTCCGTTGTTTCTTCTTCCGTATGTTGGGCCAGGCAGGTAGTGGCCAGGCAGAAGAAGACCAGAGACAGTATGGTTTTCCGTGACAGATACATAATGGGACAAATGTACGCTATTCTGCCGAATTTCTCTGCCGGGTTTGCCATTTTAACTTATTTCTGCGTAAAGTCCGGCGTATTTTGTCGTCTGTCCGAACTTGTTTTTCTCAAAAAAACTCTACCTTTGTCTTACATTTATTAAACATAAACAGCAATACCGTGAATAAGAAACTTTTTTCTGCTTTATTTGTAGCAGCCCTTTGCTTCTCTTGTACTCAGAAGGAAACTGCCGTAGCTCCTCCCGAACCCGTGTATCCCATTCCACAACCCAAACAGGTGGCTTGGCAACAGATGGAAACGTATGCTTTTATCCATTTTGGTCTGAACACATTCAACGACAAAGAGTGGGGGTATGGCGATTCGGACCCCCGCACGTTCAATCCTGTCAAGCTCGATTGCGAACAATGGGCACAGACCCTGAAGAAGGCAGGCATGAAGGGAGTTATCCTTTCTGCCAAACATCATGACGGCTTTTGCCTGTGGCCGTTTGAAGGAACGGAATACAGTGTGAAGAATTCTCCCTGGCGTGACGGCAAGGGTGACTTAGTGAAAGAATTGTCTGATGCCTGCCGGAAGTATGGTCTGAAAATGGGAATTTACCTTTCGCCTTGGGACCGTAACCGGGCCGATTACGGCACGCCTTCCTACGTGGAGTATTATCATGCACAGTGGATGGATTTAATGACACATTACGGACCATTGTTTGAAGTCTGGTTTGATGGTGCCAACGGTGGCGACGGCTGGTATGGCGGTGCTAAAGAGAAACGTACCATCGACCGCAAGACATATTATGACCTGCCGGGCATTTTTGCAGCTTTAGACAGCCTCCAGCCGCAGGCCGTTATTTTTTCTGATGGTGGACCAGGTTGCCGTTGGACGGGCAATGAACGGGGTATAGCCAGTGAGACCAACTGGTCGTTTCTGCGCAAGGGAGTGGTATATCCGGGTTATCCGAATGCCGACGAACTGCGTACCGGACATGCTGACGGCGACATGTGGGTGGCATCCGAATGCGATGTGTCCATCCGTCCGGGCTGGTTCTATCATCCGGAAGAAGACAACCAGGTGAAGAGTGTAGAGCAGTTGGTAGACATTTATTATAAGAGTGTGGGACGCAATGCTACCTTGTTGCTGAATTTCCCTGTCGACAGAGACGGATTGATACATCCCACAGATTCGGCTTGTGCTGTCCGTTTCCATCAGGAAATAGAGCGTCAGTTGTCTAAAGACCTGCTGGCGGGAATTGTTCCTGCCGTGTCTGATGAACGAGGTAAACCTTATACGGCCGAAGCACTTACCGATGGGAAATATGATACCTATTGGGCAACGACAGACAGTGTGAGCAGTGCTGTGGTGGAATTCAAGCTACCGGCTGTCACTTCGGCTGATTGTCTGATGCTGCAGGAATATATTCCGTTGGGGCAACGGGTACAGTCATTCTCCGTAGAATGCCTGGTGGATGGAAAGTGGCAGCCTGTAGATACAGGAGGCGAGGCCACCACCACTATTGGCTACAAACGCCTGATTCGGTTCAAACGCCTGTTAATATCCGGTCTCCGTATCCGTCTGGAGAAAGCCAGAGGACCGCTTTGCCTGAATAATATGGCACTTTACGACACACAAGCAGTGGTGGCAATACAGGATTGCGGCGATTGAGAAAAGAATAATCTGTTTGTTAACGATAATGATTGACGGATGAAAGTAATCCGGACGGCTGTATGTGTGTGTCTGTTGTCTTTCTTTCTTACGTTGGAAGCGCAGGTTCCTTCTGTGTCTTTGTGGGAAGAAAATCTCGAAGAGTTGGCAGAAGAAGCCGACGCTTCCACGTGGGAAGATGAATTGGAAGAATTGTCACACCGTTTGCACGAGCCTCTTAACTTGAACACTGCCACCCGGGAAGAATTGGAGCAGTTTCCTTTCCTCACTTCTCTTCAGGTGGAAAACATACAGGCATATCTTTACATTCACGGCCAGATGCAGAGCATTTATGAACTGCAGTTGGTAGAAGAAATGGACAAACGTACCATCGAGCTTTTGAAACCATTTGTCTGCGTAAAACCCGTGGAGGAGGAGAGAGGTTTCCCTGCGCTGAAGAACATACTGCGTTATGGCAAACAAGAAGCCCTGGCCCGCTTCGATGTGCCGTTTTATACACGCAAAGGCTATGAAGAAAACTATTTGGGACCGCCTCTTTACCATTCATTGCGCTATTCTTTCCGCTATGGCGATTATGTGCAGGCAGGCTTTGCTGCTGAAAAAGATGCGGGAGAACCGTTCTTTGCCTTGCACGACAAGCAGGGATATGATTATTATTCTTACTATTTTCTGCTCAAAAAGAGAGGTTGGCTGAAGACATTGGCTTTGGGCACGTTCCGCTTGGATTTCGGGCAGGGGCTGGTATTGGGAAACAGCTTCGGGCAGGGTAAATCGTTTTCATTGGCCACATCCGATTATCGTAGCCGGGGCATCCGCAAACATGGCTCTACGGACGAATATAATTACTTCAGAGGAGCTGCCGTTACGATAGAGGCAGTACGCCGGCTGGAAGTATCGGCTTTCTATTCGCATCGTGTCATGGATGGCCGGATAGAAGAAGGAAGCATCGTTTCTATTTATAAGACAGGATTGCACCGTACGCAGTCGGAGGCAGACAAACGACATACCTTTACCTTGCAACTGGCGGGCGGAAATGTTTCCTGGCAAGGACGCCGCCTGCAAGCGGGACTAACGGGCATTTACTATTTCTTCAATCATCCCTACGAACCTGCTTTGCGTGAATATGCCAAATACAATCTGCGCGGCAACCACTTTTATAACATAGGCTTGGATTACCGTTACCGGCTGGGACGTTTCGGGTGGACGGGCGAGGCTGCATTGGGTAAACGAGGATATGCTTTGTTCAATAGACTGAGTTACGACTTTACTTCCGATTACCGTCTGTTGTTGGTGCATCGTTATTACGCACACGATTACTGGGCGATGTTTGCTCATGCCTTTGGCGAAGGAAGCACTCCGCAAAACGAAAACGGCTGGTACCTGGCAGCCGAAATATCACCCTTTGCCCGCTGGCGTTTCTTTGCCTCGGTTGATTTGTTTTCTTTTCCTTGGTGGAGATACCGCATCAGTAAACCGTCGCAGGGAACAGATTTCCGCTTTCAGGCGACTTATACCCCCCGCAGGGACTTGCTGCTGTTGGTCAATTATCGTTTCAAGCACCGTGAGCGTGACGTAACAGGAACAGGCGGAGAAGAGATTGTGTCGACTTTTCATAACAGGGGGCGCTTCCGTCTGACTTATACTCCAGGTGCCTGGAAGTTGCAGACTACGGCAGATTACAATGTCTTCGCCCAGCAGAACTTGTCTGCCAGCCACGGTTGGCACTGCACCCAATCGGTAGCCTGCACCCTGCCTTGGTTTCCGTTGACATTGTCGGTGCAGGGTACATATTTTGATACGGACGATTATGATTCACGTATCTATGTCTACGAGAAAGGGCTGCTTTATACGTTCTATTCTCCTTCTTTTTCAGGGAATGGTTTTCGTTGCTCTGCCCATTTGCGTTATGACGTGGGAAAAACGCTGATGTTGCTGGCTAAGCTGGGACACACTTGTTATAAGGATCGGGATGAGATAGGTTCCGGAAATGACCTGATACGCAGCAACCGGAAGACTGACCTACAGATGCAGGTAAGGTTGAAGTTCTGACACAAGACCTGGCTGGAAAATGTCCCGTCGGCTTTCTGCCTTTTCTGTTGGAGGTTCAGTATAAAACCCTTATTTTTGTCGCAAGAATAAAACTTTGTAATTATGACTGTCATTTATCCGTCTCCCATTTTCGGACCAGTACACTCCCGTCGTCTGGGAGTTTCTTTGGGAATCAACCTGATGCCTGCTGATGGCAAATTGTGTACGTTCAATTGTATTTATTGCGAATGTGGTTTCAACGAAGATTTCCGCCCTAAGTTGCCGCGCCCCACCCGCGAAGAAGTACGTACAGCTTTAGAAGCCCGTTTGCAGGGCATGCGGCAAAACGGTCCTGCACCCGATGTGCTGACTTTTGCCGGCAACGGAGAGCCGACAGCGCATCCGCATTTTCCTGAAATCATTGAGGATACCTTGGCACTGCGCGATAAGTATTTTCCTCAAGCCAAGGTAAGTGTGCTGAGCAATTCTACCTTCATACATAAACCCGCAGTGTTTGCCGCTTTGCAGAAGATAGACAATAATATTCTGAAGCTGGACACGGTGGATGAGGAATACATCCGGACACTCGACCGCCCGTCTGGGCATTATTCGGTAGAGGCCATCATCGAAGGAATGAAAGCGTTTCACGGTCATTGCATCATTCAGACCATGTTCTTGAAAGGAGAATATCGGGGGCGTGACATGGACAATACGACCGACCGCTTCGTGTTACCTTGGCTGGAACGGGTGAAAGAGGTGGCTCCTCGCCAGGTGATGATTTATACCATCGACCGCGAAACTCCCGACCATGACCTGCGCAAGGCATCGCACGAGGAGCTGGACCGCATCGGTAATTTGGTGCGTGAGGCTGGCTTGGAGGTAAGTGTATCGTATTGATTAGGTCTGAAATTCTGCCGGTCTGTTTCCGGACTTCTTATCTGCTTATGGATTAAGCGTTTTCCTATTTGTTAGACAGAGCGTTGCAGAGACACTAAGTGCTCCATGATTGGCTGCAAGAAAACATCAGAGCGTTTACAGAGGAGGCTTTGCCGTGTAGGACATTCCTCTTTTCTGTAAACGCTGTATACTTTTTGCCTTTGTGGCCCTGTGTTTGCTATCAAACCGTTAGGGTGTTTACCCATTATTTATAGAGAGCTTTGCCCAACTCTTCCAGGCCAGTTTCTCCCGGCAGACTGGGGAAAGCTTCTTTCATGGCATTCACAAAAGTTTGTGCGGTACGGTTGTCTTCAAACACTTCTTTCATCTTATTCAGGTAGGCGATTTTGAATTCTACCGCATCGCGTTGTGCTGCACCGCCGTGTCCACCGATAAACAATTCCGCTTTCGACGCCAATGAGTTTTCCGCTTCGGCAATTTCCGCGTCAATGGCAGCCGGTGATGAAACCTGCAGGTGACTGATATGTGCTTTGGCCGGAGTCCAGTGTGTATAATAGACTTTGCCGCCTATGAAGATGCTTGCGCCCGGAAAATCGGATGCCGCCCCGTGACGGAATTCGAACGAAATGCCTGCCCATGTCTGCGTTGTGCCAAATGCCACTTCCGATGCCTTGCCCGTAGGCATGTCGGTAAGGGCATCGCCGAATGCTTGTGCAAAACCCTGCATCATGCCGCCATAGATTTCGCCTTTCGTAAATGCGGGCATGCCTTCCGCCATAACCACCTCGTGGCTACCGGTTCCACCAACATGGTAATCGGTGATACGTTTCTCGACCGTCTTTCCTAATTGGGAAAGATAGGCATCAAACTCTGCCACATTGTCTTTGAACAGCGGCTGTTCCATTGTCACGAGCGCATTTTTGCCCTCGATGATGTAGCTTGCATCGCCCAACGCATCGTTGGTGTAATACACATGTAGTTTGAAATTGCCGAGGTCATGTACCTCAAAATGTCCTTTTGTCTGTGCCATAGCTGTTAATGTTAAGAGGTTGAATAGAATAAATAATACCTTTTTCATTGTTTACGGTTTTCTTGTGATGATATGATTGAGTTTCTTAATATCCGATGGTAAAGCACTCGTAGTGGTGTTTGGGAGTCTCCAGTTCATCTGCCATAAGCTTTGCAACTGCCAGGTTGGAATTCGATACGCCTATTTTGTCGGGATTGCGTACAACAGCTGTCACTTTGTGGCCTCTTGCCAACAGTTCGTTCAGGAGGGCGGTTCCGACGAATCCGCTCGCTCCAATCAATGTTACATTCTTCATGTCCTTCATTGTTTAATGAGTTTATTACTTACTAAAAGTGTCTTTGTTTCCTTTACGCTGCAAAAGTAGCAAGAGAAGTTTAGATGCACAAGAAGGCACTTGAACATCAGAAACTTACGTCGAAGTAACCATTGTTGGATATAAGCTGTTTACAAGCAAAAAATTTTTTGAAAAAAGTTTCTTGCTACTCAAAAGGTATTTACTTACCTTTGTAGAGTAATTTGAAATACATTGTATTATGGATAGAACGATGATAGAAGATGCATTCTTCCCAGATTGTCCCATACGGAATATTCTGGCAAAACTCTGCAACAAGTGGTCGCTTTTAGTTATATACACGCTGAACAAGGCAGATAAGACAACGGTACGTTTCAAGGAATTGCAGCGCGAAATACCCGACATATCGCAGAAGATGCTGACGGTAACCCTGCGCACGTTGGAGGATGATGGTTATGTGACCCGTACCGTATATCCGGAAGTGCCTCCAAGGGTAGAATATGCACTGACATCACGTGCTCATTCTCTGCTCCCGCACATCAATGCGCTGATAGGTTGGGCTTTGGAGAATAAAGATGCTATTATAAGCGACAGAAAGAAGGCCAGTGAAAGGTGATACGCGCCTGTATGAGGGGTGGGGCAGGTGATTTTGTTGTATAGCATCGGAAAGCGAAGTCATTTGTCGGTTCCGTTTTCTGTGATAGTATGTGTTTGTAAATCAGCATATTGATTCTAAGGTATAAGGAGCCTGCTTCCGAGCCTTTGGCAGTTTGTTTCTCATAGCTTGGCCATGTGCTTCCAAGCCTTTGGCAGTTTGTCGCTGAGTGTTGTCGGGATGCAATCTGCCTGCCGTGCCTTGGTGAGATGCTGCATCAAATAATCATTTAAATCATCGTGTCTCTTTCCTGCGGACGAAAATAATTTCGTATCTTGCGGCCAAATTTTAAAACAGAATATCCATGAAATATCAAGTTGCCATTATCGGCGGAGGCCCTGCGGGTTATACGGCCGCCGAAGCCGCCGGACGGGCGGGACTCAGTGTTGTGTTGTTTGAGAAACGTGCCTTGGGCGGTGTCTGCCTCAACGAAGGCTGTATCCCTACCAAGACTCTGCTCTATTCGGCCAAGGTGTTCGACACGGCCCGCCATGCGCAGAAGTATGCCGTTGCCACTGCCGAACCTTCTTTCGACCTTGCCAAAATCATTGCCCGCAAGCAGAAGGTGGTGCGCAAGCTGGTGCTTGGCATCAAGTCTAAGTTGACAGGTTGCGGTGTGCATATCGTGACAGGCGAGGCTGTGATTGCAGACAAGAATCATGTGCAGTGCGGCGAAGAGGTGTACGAATGCGACAATCTGCTGCTCTGCACCGGCTCCGAGACGTTCATTCCGCCCATCCCCGGTGTGGAGAGCGTGCCATATTGGACACACCGCGATGCCTTGGACAGCAAGACGTTGCCGCAGTCGCTCATTATCGTGGGCGGCGGTGTCATTGGCATGGAGTTTGCTTCTTTCTTCAACAGTTTAGGCACCCAAGTGACGGTGGTCGAAATGATGGACGAGATTTTGGGAGGTATGGACCGCGAACTGTCTGCCTTGCTTCGTGCAGATTATGCCAAGCGCGGCATCACGTTCCTCACTTCCACCAAGGTCGTTTCATTGGAAGGCGATGAACAGGCTGTGCGTGTGGCTGTAGAGAATGCCGGCGGTCCTGCTGTGCTCGAAGCCGAAAAAGTATTGCTCAGTGTAGGACGTCGTCCCGTCACGAAAGGTTTCGGGCTGGAAAATCTGGACTTGCAGAAGACGGAGCGCGGACAGCTCTGTGTGGACAGCCACATGCAGACCTCCCTGTCTGGCGTATATGCCTGCGGCGACCTGACAGGCTTCTCTCTGCTGGCTCATACAGCTGTGCGTGAAGCCGAAGTGGCTGTGCACCATATTGCGGGTGTTGCCGATGAAATGTCCTATCGCGCCATTCCCGGTGTGGTTTATACCAACCCGGAGATTGCTGGGGTGGGAGAGACCGAGGAATCCTTGCAGCGCAAAGGCATCGCTTGTCGCACAGTGAAGCTTCCAATGGCTTATTCGGGCCGTTTTGTGGCAGAGAATGAGGGTGTGAACGGTGTCTGCAAGCTCATTCTCGGTGAAAATGATGTCATCTTGGGCGCACATGTCTTGGGCAATCCGGCTTCGGAAATCATTACTCTGGCAGGCATGGCCATTTCCTTAGGGCTGACTGCGGGAGAGTGGGCAGGCATGGTCTTCCCGCATCCTACAGTGGGCGAGATATTCAAGGAAGCTTGTGCAGAATCCCGTTAGACTGCGGGTTATGTTCCAGAAGATAATGGAGCAGTGTGCCGTCTGACAGTTGTCTGTTGGCGGCACTACATATATATAGTGAGTAAAAAATAAGGTAATAACTTATGAAGAAACAGCTTTTCGGCGGCTTGTGTGGTGCCGCTATGTGGCTTATCTCCTGCGGTCCTTCGGTGCCGGGGAATGAGTATCGGATAGAAGGTGCGCTGACGGGCGTGCCGGACAGTACGGTCATCAGTCTTTTACGCGATAACGGCGACCTGTTGGAGATGATGCAATGCGATACGGTTGCAGGGGGGCATTTTGCTTTCAGCGATACTCTCTCTGCCACCCGGAAATTTTATTTATTGTGCATTGCTCCGGGTTTTCCCAGCAGTTACCTTACTGTATGGGTGGCACCCGGAGAAAAGGTAGAAGTGACGGGTAACGACAAACTGATTAACTTATGGGAGGTGCGGAGCAACCTGCCCGAACAGGTGGAACAGAACCGTTTTGCCGACTGTACCCGCAACCTGCTTCGTCAGCAGGTGTTGTGCGACCTACAACGCGACAGCCTCGTGCAGATGTTGAAGGATGCACAACAGCATGGCGCAATGGATGTGCCTGCCTTTCAGCAGTTGAAAAGTCGGATTGATTCATTGATGCGTCTCTCTTTCCAGTTGGAATACCAGAAAGCGCAGCGCACGGTAGAGTGCCTGCAGACGGCTCCTTTTTCGCAAGTTTGGATGGATGAATTGGAGATGCAGGCCATGATGTTGGGCAATGCTCCGGATTATGACTTCCTCCATGATTTCCTGACGTTGGAAAAACCGCTGAAGGAGCTTTATGCTACCCTACCAGACTCTGTACGGCAGACGACAGACGGGCAGCGCATTTATAACCTGCTTTATCCGGTACAGACAGTAGGGGTGGGCGATGAAATGGTTGACGGCACCTTGTATGACACTGAAGGGCAAGAGCGCCACCTGGCCGAGTTCAAAGGGCGCTACATCTTGCTGGACTTCTGGAGCCAGGGATGCGGTCCCTGCGTGCAGTCCATCCCTGAATTGGAGAAGATAAGTGACGACTATGCCGACCGTCTGACTGTTGTCAGCATTTCGTCCGATCCCAAAGACCTATGGCTGGAATTCCTGAAAAAGAAAGGCTTGAAAGGCAATCAATGGAATGAGTTGCGTAACGATGCAAGCGGGTTGGCGGCAGCTTATAATGTGCATGGCATCCCCCATTATGTCCTCATTGCGCCCGACGGAAAGGTGCAGGATGTCTGGAACGGTTACGGGAAAGGCTCTTTGGAACGAACGATAAAGAAGCATTTGCCATGAAAACCGCAGTACTTATAGGACTTTTATTGTTCTGTTTGCCCGGATTTTCTTGGGCTGCAGCATCCGGCGACAGTCTGTTGGCCGCTCATCTCGATTCTTTGGTAGAGCATCGTCTGCCCAAGGGCTCTGACGTTGGTTTGTCTGTCTATGACCTTACGGCAAACCGGATGCTTTATGAGTATCAGGCCGACCATTTGTCGCGTCCTGCCTCTACGATGAAACTTGTTACTGCCATCACGGCTTTGTCACAGCCTGAGTTCGACGAGCCTTTCCGCACCGAAGTCTGGGCCCGCGGACGGGTAGTGGCCGACACGCTCTACGGCGACTTGTATGTGGTGGGCGGTTTCGACCCGGAATTTACCGATGAGAATCTGGATTCGCTGGTGGCTGCTGTGGCACGTGCTCCTTTCTCTGTGGTAAAAGGTCGCATCTTGGGCGATGTTTCCATGAAAGATTCCCTGTATTGGGGCAGCGGCTGGTTGTGGGATGACAATCCGGCTTCCTTCCAGCCCTATCTTTCTCCTCTGATGCTCGACAAAGGAGTAGTGACGGTCACTGTGTCTCCTGCCGCCCAGGGCGAACCCGCCACGGTAACGGTCAGTCCCGTTTCTTCCTATTACCGGGTAGTGAACCGAAGTCGGAGCCGTATGCCGTCGGCTGGTCCTTTGCGTATCACACGCCCTTGGATGCAGAATAGCAACGACCTCCTTATCACCGGCAATGTTACCCGCAAGGAAGCACGCACCCTGAATCTTTATGCTTCACAAGACTTCTTCATGCACACTTTTGCCGAACGTCTTCGTGCCGTAGGGATGTCCTGCTTGGTCCCGGCAGACAGTCTGACGGGTGATTCAGCCTCCGGCTATGCTTTCGGACAACTGGTGCGCGACAGCCTCTGTACACTGCTGGCTTCGCATGCCACACCTGCCCAAAAGGTGCTGGACGAGATGATGAAAGAGAGCGACAACCTCAACGCCGAAGCTGTGTTCTACCGTTTAGGGGCCCATTACACGTCTCATCGTCCGGTACGTGCCCGCGATGCCCAGAAGGCCGTGCGCGAGTTGATAAAGCGTGTGGGACATAATCCGCTGGATTTCCGTCTGTCCGACGGTTGCGGCCTTTCGCATTACGACTATATATCGCCTGCCCTGTTGGTGTCGTTTTTGCGTTATGCCTATTCAAACACCGACATTTTCCGCAAGCTTTATAAGGCTTTGCCCGTGGCGGGCGTAGACGGTACGCTGAAGCATCGCATGGGCCGGAGTAAGTCTGCCTGTCGCAACGTGCATGCCAAGACCGGCTCCTATACCGGCATCAATTGTCTGTCTGGTTATTTGCAAGCCCGCAACGGCCATTGGATAGCTTTTGCCATTATGAACCAGAACGTGCTGTCTGGGCGTAAGGCAAGGGTTTTTCAGGATGCAGTATGCGAAGAATTGGCAGATTGGTAAGTGCTGGAACTGGTCAGATGCCCAGTTCTGATAGCGCTTCTTCTGCCTGGACAGCCCAGCCATAGTCGGCTACATGGAAGATTGGGGCGGTACGGTCGGGGTTGATGGCGATGATGGTTTTCGCGCCTGCAATGCCTGCCGTATGCTGTATCTGTCCGCTGATGCCGATGGCGATGTACAGTTCCGGAGCAATAGCTTGTCCTGTCTGCCCTACTTGCAGGCGGGCGTCTATCAGTCCGGCCTCTACAGCTGCGCGTGAACCTGCCACGGCTGCTCCTATCCGGGTGGCCCACTGGCAGATTCGGTCGACAGTTTCCTTGCTTTTCACTCCACGTCCTATGCCTATTACAATCCGGCTGTTGCCCAATGTCTCGCCACCCGTGGCGTCTGCTGTTTCGGTGATCAGCCGGATGCGTTTATCGCTTTCAAACCCTGGCAGTTCGTGCCGGATAATTTCGGCTTTTAGCGATGTCCTTCTTTCGGGGGCTTTCATGATACCCGGACGGACAGAGGCCATCTGAGGACGGCAGTGCGGAGTTTTGATTGTGGCCATCAGATTACCTCCGAAAGCCGGACGGATTTGCAGCAACAGTCCGCTGGTAGTGTCTATGTCTAGTTCGGTGCAGTCGGCAGTCAGTCCGGTGTGCAGCAGGGCAGCCATGCGGGCAGACAGTCCCCGTCCGCGCTGTGTGGCTCCCACCAGCAGAATTTCCGGGCGACATTCCTTGACTATTTCCACTACTGCGCGGGCTTGGTTCTCTTCTACAAACGCTGCCAGTTCTGCTTTTTCTGCCAAGTGTACACGCTTGGCACCGTATGCAGCCAGTTCGTCTGCCAGGGCAGCGATGCCGTATCCCACCAATACTGCTTCTACATCCTGATGCAGTTTTTCTGCCAGCACGGCGGCTTTGCCTAACAGTTCTTTGGTGACTGGGGCCAGGGCATTTCCTACCGTCTCGGCCAATACCCAAACGCCTGTTGTCTTTTCCTGAGGTGCAGTTGGGGTGTCAGGTGTGTCTATCTGTAGAGCTTCGGCCGGGCAGTTTTGTACGCAACTTCCGCACAGGCGACAGGCCGAAGGGTCAATTTCCGGATATTCGTCAAAGCGGATGGCATTGTAAGCGCACGAATCGGCACAAAGTCCGCAACCGGTACACCGGTCTTTCAGCACATGTAGTGCAAACGATGTATTGTCTATCATATTGTAAGTATCCAGTTGTTAGCGTGAGGGTTGAATGAAGGAATGGATCATCTCCGATGCAGATTGCCCTCCATCGAACCATTGGATGGATTTGGCAGTTTGCGGAACGGAAGTGGACACCACCTGAGTGGGTGAAGCGTGCAGCCCTACTGTTGAACGCTCCAGTCCAAGATCGGTTTCGTTCCATCGGACAATTTCCTGTTGCTGTGCTCTTCGCCACCCAGCCAAGGTGGGGCAAGCCAGTTTGCCGTTTTCCCGGCTTACCATCACGGCACAGGGGATGTCTATTTCCAGATGTTGCATTTTGTTTCCGCATTTTCGGCTGACGCGGATGCTGTTTTCGGAAAAATCTTCCAAGGCAATCAGTCCGGTGACTTGCGGCATGTCAAGGTGGGCAGCCACTTCGGGTCCTGCCTGGGCTGTGTCACCGTCGATGGCCATGCGGCCGAAGAACAAGAGGTCACAATGTCCTATTTTGCGTACGGCTGCGGCCAGTACCAGACTGGTACACCACGTGTCGCTTCCGGCAAAGGCGGGTGAAGAAAGCAGGATGGCCCGGTCGGCTCCGCGCTGCAAGGCTTCCCGTAAAACGGTTTCGGCAGAGAGAGGACCCATGCTGACAGCCACGACTTCGGCACCGGTCTTTTGTTTCAGGTCAAGTGCTGCCTGCAGAGCATACAAGTCGTCAGGATTGGTTTGCGTGACAGCCGATGAGCGTTTCAGAGTATGTGTGTCAGGATCCAGCTCTACTTTAGTGGAGCGGGGCACTTGTTTCAGGAATACGGTATATCGCTTCATATAATATCTGTTATTCGGTTCATGTGGATTGTCGGGAGCGCATTATCCGCCTTTCTTGTTGGAGCGGGCATCGGCGCAACGGCGTTGGAATTCGGTGGAGAACGGGTCGATTTCTCCGAAGCGTTCCGGGGCAAACAAAGTCGGGGGTACAAACGGGGTATGGCCACAGATTATTTCTGCCGCCAGACGCCCCATGCCTCCTCCGGCTGCTACGCCACCACCACAGCACCCTGCCACAGCGAAAAGACCGTTGTACGCTTTCACAGGACCTACGATGAACATGGCATCGGGCACGTAGCAGGAAGGTCCGGCCATGTAGTGGGCTATGGGCAGGTCGTCGATGTCGTGCAGATAGCGTTTCAGCAGGGGAGCACATTCGTCGAGCACCGTCCATTCTGCCGAGCGGTTGAAGTCGAAATCCTCCAGTTTGTCTGTCAGCGTGGAGGGGTCGAAAGCTTGGCAGTGGCTTTCACGCAGCCCGATAATCAAGGCACCTACGTCTGAACGGGTGAAAGCGCGGGCATCGGCAATCACGGTGAAGGGATGTCCGGCAGGGAATCGTTTCCGGTCGATGTCCGTAATCCAGAAGTGGCTGCGTACCGGTGTGAAAGGCAGTCCTACGTGCAGCGGACGCATCAGCAGGTTGGCCCAGGCACCGGCGGCGTTCACCACAATAGGTGCCTGAAGCCGTTCGCCGTTTATTAGTTCTATGCCGCATACCTGTCCGTTTTCCGCGACAATGCTTTTCACTTTGCAGTTGGGGCGTAGGGTTACTCCCAGCTTTGCGGCTGCTTTGGCATAGCCAGAGCAGAGCAGTGCCGAGTCTATGAAGGCATCGGTGGGCATATACAGCGCCACGTCTATGGCATCGGTGTCTATCCACGGCAACAGTTGCCCGGTTTGTTCCCGGCTGATGCGTTCATTGGGTATGCCGAAGCGTGTGGCAGCTTCTTCCAACGCTTCCACTCCCTTCAGCGAAGCTTCCGATGAGGCTATGGTGATGCTGCCGCATTGTTGGAGTTCGAGCGATTCACCCAGCAGTTCTTCTATCTCTCCGATGCAGTCATACGTTTCCTGCACCATCTCCATCAGGGCAGGTTTGGTACGTGCTCTTGTCAGCAGGCAGGCTGCCCGCGACGAAGCTTGCGAGGCTATCTCGTTTCCGTCCAGCAGCAAGATGTGTCCGGCCTGGCGTTTGGCCAGCTGGTAGGCAGTGGCACAGCCCAGCAGTCCTCCTCCGATAATGATTATGTCAAAGTCAGTTTTCATTCTTATATTTTATATTGCGTTATAGTTCACGTTCAGGTAGATATCGTCCGTGTCTGTTGCCTTTCTCTTAGCCTTGAACGTGCGGGCGTATTTTTTGTATATCAACACGGTGGTTATGCTGAACAGCAGGGTACATATCGCTCCCACTGCAAAGGCGATGTGGTTGAACAAGGCAAACCATTCGATGTCGATGTTGAGCATTTCTTTGGTAGAGAGCAGGGTGACAGTGCCCAGGTAGCCGATGAAATCTATCATGGCGATGAAGAATCCGACGTTTCCTTTGATGCGGAAGCAGGCAATGAATCGGTCGAAAAAGATTGTCTGGAAGGTGAGGTAGGCAATGTAGAGTGAAAGACTCTGGACGAACAGCCAGGCTACCGGTTCGAGGTGGAGTGTGTCGTAGTGGTAAGACACGTATGTCATGGTGGCACAGCCGGTCACTACCAAACACATCAGGCAAATCAACGCCTTGATGTTGCTGCGGCAGAAAGTGAACAGGGCGAAGATGCCGAGGATAATCAGCGTGACGATGGTGTCAACACGGGCAAACATCCACGAAGACTGGCCGCTCATGTCGAGTATGTTCACCAAGAAGTCTTCTTTGATGTCGCGCAGCATCAGCAGCATGAAGTTGCCTACAAACAGCAGCGAGAGTATCGGTGCATATTTCCGGAACAAAGCCTTTCGTCCCTTTCCGTCGAGCGTCACGCGTTCATTGCGCAGGGCGATGTCTTCCGCAGTGGGTGGGGGCAGGCATTTCATCAGATAGCCCATGAACACCAGCAGCGGCAGGGCGATACCGCCGATGACGGCAGGCATCCAGAATTGGTCGATGTGCAGGTCGTTCATGGCAAACAGCCCGAAGCTTTTGGCAAGACCCGAACTGAACACCATGCTTACGCCCAGCAGGCTGGCCAGGATGTCCGTCACTTTCCGTCCCTCGATAAAGCTGAATATCACACCCCACATGCACCCCAGCGAAAGTCCGTTGAGAAACATGGCTGCTACGTTCCACGGGGCGGGCAACAATCCGAAACCGATAAGGGCGGCTTCTGCCAGCACGGCCGAACCGACGAAGAAACGGAAACGGTTCTCCTTTTTCAGTTCCGAAATGATTTTGATGCCGAAAAATTTGGCAATGACGTAACCTAAAATCTGGATAGTGGTGACTGCAACTTTATAGTCGCTTCCCAAGAAAGTGAGCCCCTCAAATGAGGCGGCGGTGTAAGGTTTGCGCAACGCGTAGACCAGTGAGTAGGACAGCAAGGCCGCCCCGCCTGCCCAAAGTATCAGCAGGATGTCTGAAATCTGTTTGTTTTTTGCAGTGGATGGTTTCATATCTTTGTAATCGCTTGTTGCCGTGATGAATAAGCGCTGCAAAGGTAGAGGATGACCCTGTATGAAAAAATTAATTTTGGGCCGTTTTTTGAGCTGTTTTATAATGTCATGTTAATATAAAAATAATGTCATAGGATTGCAATATCTGAAACGTCTCTGTAACTACCGAAGGGGTTTGATTCTGATTTGTTGAAGGGAAAAGGAGTTGGTCTTTATCTCTGCGTGGCAAATTGTGTTTCTCTGCCAAGCCTTTTGCAGGAAGTTGCCAAGCGATTGGCAGCCAACTGCTAAGCGATTGGGAGCATGCCCGTTGGATATACGGAGTAATAGATTAAAAGTCAATAGACTAACTTCGCCGTTTATCCGACGGAAAGTTTAAGAGCCTGTTTCTTTTATCGGCACCTTACCTGTATCCGTTATTCTTTTTCCGTTGAAAGAGGGATAAAGAAAACGCGGGATTTCGAAGTAAACAAACTTCGGAATCCCGCGCATTTTTATGTTTCGCGAAAAGTTACTTGGCGATAATCTCAAAGATTTCCACCGTTCCGTTCAGCTGAATCTTGGCGGCGTTCTCCGGCACTTCCAACTGCTCAAAGGGAGTACTGAGAATGGCGCCTCCTACTTTCTGGCCGTTTTTGTCGAGCATTGTCACCGATACTCCGTTGGCTGTAGGCTGGCCCATCAGCAGTGTGTAGCTCTTGGTGCCGGGCACTACCTCAAAAGACAGCGTGCCTTCGTTGGTGTAGGTCGTAGCCAGACGCTTGTCGAAAGCATAGAGGGCTTTCTGTGCATCGGCAGCTTCGATGGCAAAACCGATATTGTCCAGACGCAGCGGGTTGACATCGAAAGTGCGCACGGCGGCATAATTCTGCTTTTTCGAATCCAGTCGGTACAGGCGCACGTAGCGTGCTTGTACGGGTTCGCCTTTCCAGTTGATGATGTATTGTTTCTGCATGTCGTCCATCAGCGTCGTCCAGTTCTGTCCGTCAGCCGAGTATTGCAGAGCCACATGGTCGAAGTAGTCTACATCGTCCACCGAGTTGCGTCCTTGCAGGATGTTGATTTCCTTCACATCCATCACACTGCCCAAGTCTACGCCAATCCAGTCGTTCTTTTTCTGGCTTATTCCAGAGGTATAGAACGTGGTAGAGTCGTTGTCGAACATCAGTTTGGTGAGTGTGGTGCCGGCATTCCTGAACGAGCCGACTCCCTTATACATCTGTGGTTTATAGCCAACCATCTTGATGAGGAATCCTTCGCCCATATCATCCATGATGTTGTCATAGAACGGTTGCAGCTTCATCGTGCCCGATTTATGTGCCTCGTAGGCGGCACGTCCTTCCGGCGTCATGAGGTTCTGCACATACTGGTTCCAGAATTTGGCATCGTCCTTGCCTTCGCGGTAGATGCGGCCCAGTTCGATGGCGCGTTTGCCACGTGTACCCAGTTTGTTGAACTCATCCAGCCACGGCTTCAGTTCTTTCAGCAGTTCTGCGTTGGCGCATCCTTGTTCGATGGCAGCAGGTGCTTTCTCTACGCGGTCGAACTCATTCCATAGCTCTTGTGCCTCAGCATCGTTCCAGTCGCTCAGCTTGAAAGTAGTGGTTTCCCACGATTCGTCGCGGCGGTAACCCGTCTCCGTGTCTCCGGAGTGGATGGCAAAAGTACGGTAAGCCTCTTTAGCTTTCGGCATCAGGTTCTCCATGCCGCGCTCCCAGTTGTCCATTGGGTTGTAGGCTTTGATGTTCCAGGCATAATCAGCCACGCCATAGAGGGCGAGTTTCGAAGCTTCTCCATATTCCATCGGGTTGCTGACCAGGCCGCAGAGATCTTTTTCAGTCAGCGAGGTGTCCAGTCCGTAAGTAGGTCCTTGCAATACATACTGGCGTGCGTAGTCCGTTACCGGATAGTTCCACCAGTAATATCCCGGTCGTTTGATGCGGCTGTTCAGCCAGTCCATGGTTTCTTTGGTGAGGTCGCTGCATACCACATCGCCCGTATAGAAAATCTTGATGGATGGGTCCAGTGTACGGCCGAAGATAGCCAGACTGCCTCGCTCCGTGGGGTTCGCCCAGAGTCGTGAGTAATCTGTGGGACACATGGTGAGCGACTCCACATCCCCCTTGGCTTCTACAAATTCCTTGGTCAGGCGGTTCAGCAGTTCGGTCTGTTTCACCGGGTTGGTGCCTTCACCTTCGATGTCGTCGAAGAAGATGGCGAAAGAGCGTACCCCCAAGTCGTACATCAGGTTGAACTTATGCACTAAGTTGTTATAGTCTTCTTCGTTCCATTTGATGTCCTTTCCCGGATGTATAGCCCACACGAAGTCTACGTAATTGCGTTTGCAAGCCTCGATAAGCTCGCTGATTTGTTGGGCTTCGTCCTCCGGATAAGGCAAGCGCCAGTTCGGGCTGCTGTGGTAGGGGTCGTCTTTCGGTCCGTACAGATACGTATTCATTTTGTTCTTACCCCAGAAGTCGATGAGCGACAAGCGTACCTGGTGCGACCAGGGCGTGCCATAGAATCCTTCCACTACGCCTCGGTTGGGCAGGTCGGGCCAGTCGGTAATCTTCAGTACGGGCAATCCTTTTTTCTCTGTACCGTCCGGATTCAGCATCAGTTGGCGTAAGGTTTGTATGCCATAGAAAGCTCCCCGTTCATCATAACCCGTGATATTGATTTGGTCCGCGTCGATGGTCAGGGTGTAAGCACCAGACACAGGTTTTACTCCGTTTTTTTCAGCCTTCTTGGCATTGATGTCGATGGTCAGTTTGATACCGTCCTTGGCGGTTTTCAAGAACTCCAGTGCGTGGGCAAACTTCCCTTTCTTGTCTTTCACGTTGAAGCCTCTCTGGAAAGAAACCAGCATGTCCTTCTGCGTGATGTCCATTACTTGCGGGGTCGGATTGATGACGATTCCCTTGTGGTCAATCTTCTTACCTGGGATAGCAGTGACATACTGTTTCTCCGATCGTTGCGAAGAGAGGTCGAAACCAGTATCCTGTGCTGCCAGGTTGCCGCATACCAACATGGTAGTCAGGCAGGCGGCGAGTGATTTTGTACACTTCATAGTCCTTTTTGATTTTAAGTATATTATTTATTATATTGTGTCCAATCTGTATGGCGCATATCTCCGCTTTGAGCCAATTCGGCATGCATGCCCAGGGCAGCTTGTATGGAGTGCGGAGTCTGTGCCTTGCCATCTGTCAGTTTCAGGTAATCCCACAACAGTTGTTTGTAATCCGGGTGTGCGCAGTTCTCGATGATAGCTTGTGCGCGTTCCTTCGGGCTTTTGCCGCGCAGGTCGGCCACACCTTGCTCGGTAACGATGACGTTGACATCATGTTCCGTATGGTCGTGGTGTGATACCATAGGCACGATAGCGCTGATGCGTCCTTCTTTGGCCACCGACGGGCAGGTGAAGATGGAGATATAGGCATTGCGTGTGAAGTCGCCGCTGCCGCCGATACCGTTCATCATCTTCGTGCCTCCGATGTGCGTGGAGTTCACGTTGCCGTAGAGGTCTGCTTCGATAGCTGTGTTGATGGAGATGATGCCCAGTCGGCGCACTACTTCGGGGCTGTTGGATATTTCCGACGGGCGCAGCACCAGTTTATCGCGGAAGAAGTCCATATCGTCGTAGATGCCTTGCAGGCAATCGTTGGTTACAGTCAGCGAGCAGGCGCTTCCGAACTTGATACGTCCTTCGCGGATGAGTCCTATCACGGAGTTCTGTATCACTTCGGTGTACATCTCGAAGGGCGGGATGGTCTTTTCGTGGCCCAGTGCGCTCAATACGGCGTTGGCAATGTTTCCCACGCCCGACTGCAAGGGAAGGAACGTCGGAGGGATGATGCCCCGTTTCATGTCGGCTACCAGAAAATCGGCCACGTTCTGCCCGATCTTGTCAGTCAGCGGGTCGGCTGCCGCAAATGAGCGTGCCTCATCGGGCCAGTTAGTTTCCACTACGCCTGCAATTTTCTTCGGGTCTACCTGAATATAGGTGGTTCCTATGCGGTCGCTGGGCTTATAAATAGGTATTTCGCGTCGTGCGGGCGGGTCCAGCGGTTCATAGACATCGTGCAGACCCATGGCCGCCTTGCTGTGTGCGGCGTTCAGCTCTACGATGATTTTGTCTGCCATCCGGCACACGGTAGGAGCGATACCTCCCGCCGCAGTCAGATATATTTTGCCGTCATCGGTCACTTCGCAAGCCTCGATGATAGCTATGTCTATCTTTCCCATAAAGCCATAGCGCAGTTCCTGTGCCATTTGTGAGAGGTGGATGTCATTATAGGCAATTTCGCCGTTGTTTACGGCTATGCGGAAATCCTTGTTCGTGGTATAAGGCGCCCGATAGCGGATAGCCTTGGCCCGCGACAGGATACCGTCGCATGAGTCGCCCGTCGATGCTCCGGTGAAGATACCCACTTGGAAAGGCCGTCCGGCGGCATGTTCCGCTTCAGCGATGTGGGCCAGTTCGGCTGTAACCGCCTTGGCTGTACCTGCGGGCGTGAATCCGCTTAAACCTATGTTATAGCCATGTTTGATGAGGCTTGCAGCTTCTGCTGCCGAAATGTAGTTGAGTGCCATGGTTGTTGTAAAGTATAGTTATATTTATTGTAATGTCAGTTGTTGCGATGTCAGTATTTTCTCGACAGGATTTCTCCCCAGATGATGGCCCGGCGTGCTTCTTCGACCGACTGGATGCGGAAATCCTCGTCTCCGGCTTTTTCTTGCAGAGAAGGTGCCTTGTCAGACTTTTCGGGTTGCCTTGTCCTTGTGGTGCGTTGTCCTTCGGGGTTCAGCATGGGGCGCGGTCTGGGGGCCGGTTTCGGTTCGGGAGCCGGTCCCTGGGGTATATAGCCTCCATAGGTATGGTCTTCCTTCTCAGGGTGGGGCAGCGGAGAGGCTTCGTCGGGCAGGGGTACAGCAGGTTGTTGCGGCGCTTTTTTCTGCGCTTCTTTCCGGACTTGCCGTATGAATGCCACCACCAATACGGCTGCCACCAGCAGGAACTTCAAAACGTCTTCCATAAGGTCGGGATATGATTTATCGCCCAAAGTTAAGAATATTATCCGGATAAACTAAGAGATGCAAAGTAAAATTTGAGTATTTGCCTCAGGAAAAGAGGTAAAAAGAGGGAAGACAAGTTGGGCGGGCAGATGGCAGGGGGTGCATTCGCATAAAAAAAGGGCAGCTTCACAGCTCCCCTTAATCTTTTTAACCTAAACCTTAACTATGAAAAAATCTAATGTTTCTTTCGGGGGACAAATGTCCGAAATAATTTGCTTTATACCAAATTAACGAAAGAATAATATTTTACTGTTAACATAATTTAAAGTATTGCTCGCGCAAAAGGCTTTTTTGCCTGGACTAATGATACATAGCTAATGTTGAACAACAACGGATGTCATAGAACTTTAAGCGTTTTTTGAGGATTCCGTCTCTTCATTGCCTGCAAACCCGTATCTTTGCAAGCGGATTTTATAACGAACTGTTTATGGAAAAAGAACTGACGGGAACGGACTTTAAATCCGTAACCGACGGTGGCAACAAGAAGTTGTACATCGAGACTTACGGCTGCCAGATGAACGTGGCCGACAGCGAGGTGATTGCCTCGGTGATGAAAATGGCAGGCTACGACACGGCCCAGAGTGTAGACGAGGCGGATGCCGTCTTTCTGAACACCTGCTCCGTGCGCGACAATGCCGAGCAGAAAATACTGAACCGCCTGGAGGCGTTGCGTGCCTTGCGGAAAAAACACCCCGGACTCATCGTAGGTGTGGTGGGCTGCATGGCCGAGCGTGTGAAGGACGAACTGATTGAGCATCACGATGTAAACCTGGTGGCGGGACCGGATGCCTATCTGTCGTTGCCCGACCTGATGGCCGCTGCCGAGGCAGGAGAACGCGCCATCAACGTGGAGCTGTCTGCCACGGAAACCTACCGCGATGTGGTGCCCCTGCATCCGGGTGCCAACCGGGTGTCGGGTTTCGTATCTATCATGCGCGGCTGCAACAATTTCTGCACTTATTGCATCGTGCCTTATACCCGCGGGCGGGAGCGTAGCCGCGATGTGGAAAGCATTTTGCGCGAGGCACGCGATTTGCAGGAGAAAGGCTTCCATGAAGTCACCCTGCTGGGACAAAACGTCAACTCCTACCGTTTCGCCCGTCCGGACGGTACGGTGGTAACCTTTCCCGAACTGTTGCGCACCGTGGCGCGTGCCGTACCTGCGATGCGTGTGCGCTTCACCACTTCCCACCCCAAGGATATGAGCGACGAGACGCTGCACGTCATTGCCGATGAGCCCAACGTGTGCCGTCACATCCACTTGCCGGTGCAGAGCGGGAGCAGCCGCATTTTGAAGCTGATGAACCGCAAGTACGATCGCGAGTGGTATCTGGAGCGTGTGGCAGCCATCCGCCGCATCATCCCCGACTGCGGCTTGAGCACGGACATATTCTGTGGTTTCCCCGGCGAGACGGAAGAAGACCACCGCTTGTCGCTGTCGCTGATGGAAGAATGCCGCTACGATTCGGCCTTTATGTTCAAATATTCCGAGCGTCCCGGCACATACGCTTCCAAACACCTGCCCGACGATGTGCCCGAGGAGGTGAAAATCCGTCGCCTGAACGAAATCATAGCCTTGCAGAACCGTCTTTCTGCCGAAGCCAACGCCCGCCAGGTAGGCCACACCTTCGAAGTGCTGGTAGAGGGCGTTTCCAAGCGCAGCCGCGAGCAGCTGTTCGGCCGCACGGAGCAGAACCGGGTGGTGGTGTTCGACCGTGGCGGGCATCGTATCGGCGACCGTGTCTTAGTGAAGATAACGGAAAGCAGTTCGGCGACGCTGAAGGGCGTGGAAGTGGACAAGGCCGATTGAATGAATTTACAGCCTGCCGTTTGAGAAGCGGGCGCTCATCTTCGTCTGAAGTATGAGTCCGGCAAGTGCCCTCACGCTCTCCGGTTGGTGTCCAAGTGCTGATGCAGATATTATGGCCGTGAAGGATAGTGCTTTCGCATATCTTTCACGGCTTTATTGTGTCTGTTATTTTCTTCTTATATAGATACTTCCTGCTTCAAAGCGCTAAGAAGTCTGCTTCCAAGCGCTAAGGCGTTGGCTTCTTAGGTATAAGAAAGAACCTGTGTCTATCTGTTGTATCCGTGGCATGATAAAAAGAGTTTCCCCGGTTAAATCTCCTTAACAAACTCCCGATTATTCGCATTTTATTTATTACTTTGCACCAAATTTGGGTATCTTGCGGCTTTACGCCTCGGGCGGAGGCCGCAACATGTTTTTTCTGAGCCGATACGTTGGATGAATAAAGTCACTATAAAAGCCTGTCCGCTGTGCGGAGGCACGCAATTGGAGCACACTTTGACGTGTGTGGACCACTATGCTTCGGGCGAGGCATTCCACCTGTGCCGTTGCAGCGCGTGCGGCTTCCTCTTCACGCAGGATTTTCCCGCGGAAGCGGAGATAGGACGCTATTACGAAACCCCTGACTACATTTCACATTCGGATACCCGCAAGGGACTGGTCAACACGCTCTACCATTGGGTGCGTACTGTCATGCTGGGCCGCAAGGCGCGACTGGTGATGAACGAGGCACACCGGCGGAGGGGACGCCTGCTGGACATCGGCACGGGCACGGGCTATTTTGCCCATGCCATGGACGAGCGGGGCTGGCGGGTGGATGCCATCGAAAAGAATGCGCAGGCACGGGCGTTCGCCAAGGAACATTTCGGCCTGGAGGTGCTGCCCGACGATGCGTGGGCTTCCTTGCAGGAGGGGGCGTATGACGTCATCACGCTTTGGCATGTAATGGAGCACCTCGAACATCTGAACGATACGTGGGAACGGCTTTACCGCCTCTTGTCGCCCAAAGGCGTGCTCATTGTGGCAGTGCCCAACTGCTCGTCGTTTGATGCGCACAAATATGGAGGCCAGTGGGCGGCTTACGACGTGCCGCGCCACTTGTGGCACTTCACGCCAGGCACCATGCAGCAGTTTGGTGCCAAACACGGTTTTATTCTGGCAGAGCGGCATCCCATGCCGTTTGATGCGTTTTACGTGTCGATGCTGACCGAGAAATACATGCACCACAATCTGCCTTTCGTGCGCGGCTTGCTGACGGGTACACTGGCATGGTTCAGCGCCCTGGTGCGCAAAGACCGCAGCAGTTCGCTGATTTATGTGTTCAGAAAAAAACAGAGCCGTTGAGCGGAGATGCGTATGAAGAAGAAAGAACAAGGACACAGCACGGTTTCACTGTTTGACATGCAGTTTGTGACGGCTACCATCAGCACGACGCTGGTGTTGCTGCTGCTGGGCATGGTGTTGTTTTTTGTGTTGACAGCCCATAATCTTTCGGTCTACGTGCGCGAGAACATCAGTTTCTCGTTAGTGCTGGACGATGGAGTGACAGACCGCGAAGTGCTGCGTCTGCAACGCGCTTTGCAGCAAGAGCCTTTTGTGAAAGAGGTGGAATATATCTCGAAAGAGCGTGCCTTGCAGGATTATGTCGCCGCTACGGGTACCGACCCGCAGGAGTTTGTGGGATATAATCCGTTGGGCGCTTCTTTAGAAATCAGGCTGCATTCCACCTATGCCAATTCGGACAGCATTGCCTGGATTGAAGAACGCATCGGGCAGGACAAACAGGTGAAGGAAGTGCTTTACCAGCAAGAACTGATAGATGCGGTGAATAAGAATATCGGACGCATCAGCCTTATTCTGTTGGGACTGGCGGCTTTGCTGCTGCTTATCTCGTTTGCGCTGATAAGCAATACCATCAGGCTGACTATCTACTCCAAACGGTTCCTCATACACACCATGAAACTGGTGGGAGCCTCGTGGAGTTTTATCCGCAGGCCTTTCTTGCGGCGTAACTTCTGGGTAGGAGTCATGTCGGCCGTCATTGCCGACGGGATGCTGTGGGGAGCGGCCGGCTGGCTGGTGACGTATGAACCGGGACTGGTGCAGGTGGTGACTTCGGAAGTCATGGCGCTGGTTTCTGCAGCGGTGTTGGTGGCAGGGGTGCTCATCACTTGCCTGTGTGCGCTGCTGTCTATCAACAAATACCTGCGCATGAAAGAAGGAGCACTGTATCTGGTATGACTGAGAAGAAACAGAGATTAATATTATAAGATTGGCAGTTCATAATTTAAAGAACCATGGATAGAGGAAAATTTGCTTTCGACAAGACCAACTTCATCCTGCTGGCAGCAGGTATGGTAGTAGTAATTATAGGTTTCGTACTGATGACCGGTCCGTCATCTACTCCAACTCACTTCGAGCCGGATATCTTCAGTGTGCGCCGCATCAAGGTGGCTCCTCTGATTTGCCTGCTGGGCTTTGTGTCCATCATTTATGCAGTGGTGCGCCGTCCACGTGGCGATAAATGAGGGCTGGGGGAGATGTTTTTCCTGACATATATTAAAAAAGAGCAATAAGAAGAAAAATGGGAGATTTAACAACTTGGGAAGCGATTATCATCGCTATTGTAGAGGGGCTGACAGAGTTCCTGCCTGTGTCGTCGACGGGACACATGATTATCACGCAAAACGTTTTGGGTGTGGAAAGTACAGAATTTGTCAAGGCGTTTACATTCATCATACAGTTTGGTGCCATCCTGTCGGTGGTGGTGCTTTATTGGAAGCGTTTCTTCCGGTTGAACCATACACCTGCTCCTGAGGGAGCTTCTTCGCTGGTACGTTTTCTTCATAAGGTGGTGCTTTATTGGAAGCGTTTCTTCCGGTTGAACCATACACCTGCTCCTGAGGGAGCTTCTTCGCTGGCACGTTTTCTTCATAAGTATGATTTTTACTGGAAGCTGTTTGTGGCCTTCATTCCGGCTGCCGTGCTGGGATTGTTGTGCAGCGATTTCATCGACGCCATGCTGGAGAGTGTCACGGTAGTGGCCGTCATGCTTATCATAGGCGGTGTGTTCATGCTGTTCTGCGACAAGATATTCAATAAAGGCAGCGAACAGACCGAACTGACGGAGAAGCGTGCCTTCTGGATAGGAATGTTCCAGTGCATTTCCATGATACCGGGCGTGTCGCGTTCGATGGCTACCATCGTGGGCGGTATGGCACAGAAACTGACCCGCAAGGCTGCTGCCGAGTTCTCGTTTTTCCTGGCAGTGCCTACGATGTTTGCCGCCATGGTCTATAAGATGTTCAAGCTCTTTCGTGACGGAGGCATGGACATTATCGTAAACAATTTGCCTGCTCTGTTTGTTGGAAATGTAGTGGCGTTTGTGGTGGCGTTGCTGGCTATTAAGTTCTTCATCAGCTTTGTCACGAAGTACGGTTTCAAAGCCTTTGGCTGGTATCGCATCATTGTGGGAGTGGCTATCCTGGCCCTGCTGCTGACAGGTCATACATTGGAAATGGCGTGATGATGATGGACTTCAAGGAAGGCGAAGTATTGTGTTTCGACAAGCCGTTGGGTTGGACATCGTTCAAGGTGGTGGGGCATGTGCGCTATCACCTGTGCAGACATTTGGGAGTGAAGAAACTGAAGGTGGGTCATGCCGGTACGCTCGACCCGTTGGCTACGGGAGTGATGATAGTCTGCACCGGCAAGGCAACCAAACGTATCGAGGAGTTTCAGTATCATACGAAAGAATACGTGGCTACGTTGCGTCTGGGAGCTACCACTCCCAGCTATGACCTGGAGCACGAGGTGGATGCTACTTATCCCACGGAGCATATCACGCGGCAACTGGTGGAAGAAACCCTGCAGAAGTTTACAGGGGAAATCTGGCAGACGCCGCCCGCTTTTTCGGCATGTATGGTCAATGGGGAGCGGGCATACGACCTGGCACGCCGGGGTGAGGAAGTGAACCTGCGTCCTAAGCTGCTGGTGATTGATGAAATAGAGTTGTTGGACTGTCGGCTCGATGTGCCTGAAATCACTATCCGCGTAGTGTGCAGCAAAGGAACTTATATCCGTGCGCTGGCCCGCGACATAGGAGAAGCTTTGCACAGTGGTGCCCATCTGACTGCTTTACGCCGCACCCGTGTGGGAGATGTCCGTGTGGAAGACTGTCTGAACCCGCTGGCGTTTAAGGATTGGGTGGACAGGTTGGAAGAAATGCCTGTAGAAAGTGGAGATGTGTAAGGAGAAGTACAGAAACATAGCCGAACAGAATGAAAGAAGAGGCAACAGGTATATGAAAAAGACTTTATTTACGTTTTTGGCAGCTGCTTTTTCCTTGAGCCTGGTTGCTCAGGAAAAATTTGGGTTATCCCATGGCCCGTATTTGCAGGAAGTGACCACGGATAAGGCGACCGTGGTATTCCAGACTTCCGGGAAAGCTTTTTCGTGGGTGGAAGTAAAACCGCACGGGGCGCCGGAGGAAGAGTGTGTACGATATTATGCATCGGATCACGGGTTGAAGATGGCTTATAACACATTCAACTCCATTCGCCTGAAGAAATTGGAGCCGGCTAAAGCCTACGATTACCGCATCCTTTCGAAAGAGATGCGCAGTTTTCAGCCTTATAAGGTGGTGTTCGGCGACAGCATAGCCACGCCGTGGCATACCTTTTCTACGATTGACCCGGAAGGTAAGGGGGCCTCGATATTCATAACCAGCGATATGCACGGCGATGCCGCCAAGTTGGACACCCTGCTGCATTGGGCTGACTACAAGACCTGCCATGCTTTCTTTTATGCAGGCGACATGATGAATTACATGGACCGTCCCGAATTGCCTTTCACTTCCTTTATCGACATCAGCGTGAAACGTTTTGCTTCTTCCATTCCTTTTGAAGTGGTACGTGGAAACCATGAGACGCGGGGCAACCTGGCACGTGAGTTCTCCCGTTATTTCCCGAAGGAGGATGGAAAGATTTATGGTGCCTATCGCTTGGGCGATATCATGGTTGTCATGCTGGACAGCGGGGAAGACAAAGCCGATTCGCATCCGGTATATGCCGGTTTGACAGACTTTGATGCTTACCGCACGGAGCAGGCTGCCTGGCTTGAAGAGTTGGTGCAGACAAAGGAATATAAGACGGCGCGTTACCGCATTGTCATTTCCCATTTCCCATTGGTGATGCCTTCGGACAACCGGAAAGAAGGTGTGTGGAAAGGATGGGAAGATGCCATCCGGAAGTTTCTGCCTGTCCTGAACAGAGCCGGTGTGGATTTGCTGGTTTCCGGTCACACTCACCGTTATGCTTACTATGAGGCCGGTACGGAGGGGAATAACTTTCCTGTACTGATACAAGGTGCTTACTGTGCTGCCCGGTTGGATGTGAAAGACGGAAAGATACAGGTCAAGGTCATTGATACTGCCGGGCAGGTTCTGAAAGAAGCAGTCCTGGACACAGATAAAAGATAATATAACCATTGTAAATCACTCATTATATGAAACTGTCGCAATTTAAGTTCAAACTTCCCGAAGAGAAAATCGCCCTGCATCCTGCCAAGTACAGGGATGAGTCGCGCCTGATGGTGCTTCATCGCAAGACAGGTGAGATAGAGCATCGTGTTTTTAAGGATATTCTGGATTATTTCGACGACCAGGATGTGTTTATCTTCAACGATACGAAGGTGTTTCCTGCCCGTTTATATGGCAACAAGGAGAAGACTGGGGCGCGCATTGAGGTTTTCTTGTTGCGTGAGCTGAACGAGGAACTGCGTTTGTGGGATGTGCTGGTGGATCCTGCCCGTAAGATTCGCATTGGCAATAAGCTGTATTTTGGTGAAGACGATTCAATGGTGGCTGAGGTAATAGACAACACCACTTCACGCGGGCGTACCTTGCGTTTCTTATACGACGGTCCGCACGATGAATTCAAGAAGGCGCTTTATGCTTTGGGTGAAACACCCTTGCCCCACAGCATCATCAACCGTCCGGTGGAGCCGGAAGATGCCGAGCGTTTCCAGTCTATCTTTGCCCGCAACGAGGGAGCTGTTACGTCTCCTACGGCCAATCTGCACTTCAGCCGTGAACTGATGAAGCGCATGGAGATTAAAGGCATTAATTTTGCTTTTGTCACGTTGCATGCCGGTTTGGGCAATTTCCGCGAGATTGATGTAGAAGATCTGACGAAGCACAAGACCGACTCCGAACAGATGTTTGTGACCAGTGAGGCCGTGGAGATTGTGAACCGCGCCAAGGATTTGCATAAGCAGGTATGTGCGGTAGGTACAACCGTGATGCGCGCCATCGAAAGTACGGTCAGCACCGACGGACACCTGAAGCCTTATGAAGGTTGGACCAACAAGTTTATCTTCCCGCCTTATGATTTCACCGTGGCCAATGCAATGGTGGCCAACTTCCAGATGCCGCTTTCTACCTTGCTGATGATTATAGCTGCTTTTGGTGGTTACGAGCAGGTGATGAATGCTTACGATGTGGCTTTGAAGGAAGACTACCGTTTCGGTACGTATGGTGATGCCATGCTGATAACGGACAAATAATCTGCTTTTTGCCAAAGACAAATTTATGGAGGGTGAAGAAGAAAATAGCCGGAAGGTTCAATCTGCATCAGGAGAAGAAAAGACTGTGGCAGCTCCGTCTTCCGGACGGGTTTCTTCTTCATCCTTCCTATATTACCTGGGTTTAGGGACTAATCTGGGCGACCGGGAAGCCCATTTGCATACGGCAGTCCGCCACCTGGCAGAACGGGTAGGGGAGGTTGCCGCTCTTTCTGGCTTTTATTCCACCGAGCCGTGGGGATTTGTTTCCAATCATGTTTTTCTGAATGCTGTGGTATGTATCCGTACTCTGTTAGCGCCCTTGGACGTGCTGGCGTGCACACAAGCGATAGAGCGTGACATGGGTCGGGTACATAAATCAGCGAATGGCGTATATGCCGACCGTGTGATAGATATTGACCTGTTGCTCTGCTTCGACGGGCAGGGGAAGCCGGTATGTCTGCATACGCCTCTTCTGACTTTGCCTCATCCATTGATGCATCTGCGCGATTTTGTCATGGAGCCTTTGGCGGAGATTGCGCCGGAGGTGGCGCAGGCTGTTCGTACTTCTTTTTTATCTTTGTAATACGAAACCGAATTTAGGCTGTTTCTGAGCTTTGTAGCAAAAATCTTTGAGCCGGAGGGCAAAGCCTTTCCCGGCAGGACCTGCTATCTTTGCACCATAATCCTGCAACAGTTTGATGATGAACGTATGGAGACATGCTCCGGCAGATAATCACTGACTGACAACAAACGATTAACTGATAGCATTATGGAAGATATTTTTAAGAAAGACCTGTCGGGCGCCCTGGTATCGCCCGACGAACCCGGTTACGAACAGTTGATTGCCTCCATCTTCGACACCATGAAGCTGGCTTATGAACTGAACAGCGGCTACCATACGCCCGATGAAGTGCGCAACTATTTGTCGCGCATTACCGGACAGGAGATTGACCCTTCCGTGACCTTGCTGCCACCTTTTTACGTAGACTTTGGCAAAAACATCCGTATGGGCAAACGTTGCTGGATTCAGCAGGGCTGCACGTTTTTCGACCGTGGGGGCATCACGCTGGGCAACGATGTGTTCATCGCCCCGAAAGTGAACCTCATCACCATCAACCACGACCCCAATCCGGATAACCGCAGTGCAACGTATGGGCGTCCCATCGTTATTGAAGACAAGGCATGGATTGGCATCAACTCCACCATATTGCCCGGTGTGCGGATTGGCTACGGGGCCATCGTGGGAGCCAATAGTGTGGTGACGCACGACGTTCCTCCCTTGACCGTGGTAGGAGGCAATCCGGCAAGAGTCATTAAGACGATTGAAACCCAAGACAAGGAGTAATGGTAATTTCCCGGGCATTTGCCTGTGTTGGCATACTTTCTCATGGGCAAATTCCCGAGGTATTGGCAGCCGCTTGGTTATATATGGGCGTCTTCCTTCCAAGGTATAAGAACCAACTGACTGTATATCAGCAGGTGTTCCCCTTCGGGAAGCCACCGGCGGCAACCCATCGTTCAACCTCCTCGAGGTTGCCGAGTGTGCGAGTCAAGAAAGGGTCAGACGTGCGAGGTTCAACCTCTATGATATTGTCAGCGCAGGCAAAAATGTGGCGATATGCACCATTCTAACCCGCGCAAAGTATAGTGCCGTATTCATATTAGCGCCGTAACCCTTCATTTTAGCGGCGTAACTCTCTATTTTAGCGGCGTAATCCTTCATATTAGCGCCGTAACCTTGTATTTGAGGGGAACTTTCAGTTTTTTATCAGTCATTGATGCCGGAATTTTGTGTTTCACCTCGGGTAATCTGTGTCGGCAGATGTTTCATCTTCCCTCTCCATGTTCTTTTCAGAAAAATGCTTTCACGCCTTCACCAGGTTTCAACCTATTATTAATAAGCGCCTTATTGTGAAACATAGGGCTTTCACGCATCTTTCACACACCGTTCACGCATCATGATTTGCCTCCTATAGGGGGGAAGCCTCTCTCTAAGCGATAAGGACTTTACTTCTATGGACCGGTCACGTTGCTTTCAAACTATAAGGAAGAAATTACTGAGAGTCCATCAACCCGTCTCATCTGTGTTTCAATGAAACCACAGAAAAGACGTGTGAAAGATGTGTGAAGGCTTTATGTTTCACAATATCTTATTTATCTACAGCGGTTTAAACGAGGGTGAAGGCGTGAAGGATGTTTGGAGAAGAAATAACAGGTAGCGGTTTGCTTTCACAGAAAAGTCCGGAATCATGTCATTTTCCGTTTATAAAAAATGGAAGGTTTTAATTTGTCAAACTGCTGTATAATAGTATATTGCTGTGAAACATGCCGATTTTTCATTTATATTTTTTGCCTGAATGCACGGTTGGACGCATCTGAGGTTACGGATTGTTATTTCACCTTAACTGCGTGTACGAAAAACGAGAATATAAGTATAAATGTGCAAACTTAAATGCTACTAAACACAGAGACACAGAGGCACAGAGTCCGTGGGTGCACCGCACACGGGAGAGAAATAAATTCTGTGCCTCTGTGTCTCTGTGTTTAAAGTCATTTCATTTTGACGCATCCCCGCGCTGTCACCCTGAGGGGGCTCACGATACACGGCGCGAGACCCATGCCCGTTGTATCGTTACCGCAATCGCGACCACTGCGCCCACAATGAGCGAAACTACTACGGCATCCATCCTTTCCTTGTTCCATAAAAAGGCTTCTAACAGCCACGTCACCACGAAACAGACGAGGAAGGCGCATAAAAAAGTAAAGAAATGCTGTTTCATAATCATGCTGATTGTTTTTTTACTTCTTTCTGTTTGATGAATAATCTATATCTTTATTGGTTTATGAAGACTTCCGCTTACCTGACATCGCCGGTCGGACGGTGGAATGAGAAAAAGAAAAGGGTGAAATAGAGCGCACAAAAGATAAAAGAGTGAATGCTTTGGACGAGCAATTTCTTTTCCTTTTCATTTTTAAACTTCCTGTATTTACAGAAGATGAAAATGCTCCACACCAATGCCAGTATCGCCCCGCAAAGTCCTATGACTAACAACTTCTCTTTTTGTAGGACATGGCTGAAGCCATATAAGGCATAACAAAGCAAATGGATGATGCTGATATCTTCTTCGTATTTCATAAGATTGCTGATAAAAGTTTATGATGCGCCAACACAAGTTGTAAAATCAGCAATCATGATTGCTACGCCTATATATCCTAAATATCTTTTTCCGACAGCCTTGACAACTTGCAGTGCTGTTTTTGCATTAACAAGGCCTTTTATGCCTATGTTATATATATCTGTGACTCCTATTGCGACACCTAAACAAGCTAAAAGCCGTTCTCCTGTTGTAGCTTTTGTTTCAACACTATTATGATTAACTGAACAAACCAAAAAGGAGAGCGTTATCAAATCTGTTTCGGTCATATTATTCCAAACCTCAGCAATATCTTTGTCTACGATATCCATTAAAGAATGTTGTATTTGTTTTCCATCCTCTAAGAAAGGCATTAATATTTCTCTGGCTTCATCTTCTGTCATTTCAACAGAACCAGTGCTTTTGGTAGAGTGATTCAAATTAGAAGTTACAGCTTCTAATAGGGTTTGGTAGTCTTTGGCTGTAATATTGCTTCTCAAAGCAATATCATCATTTTTTTCTACTAAATTCTCTGTATTGTCAGAGCAACTAAAAAGAAACGAAACAAAACAAATTGATAAGAAAATCTTAAGTGCTTTCATAAGTTATTTATAATTAGTTAGACAATAAAATAAGTTCTGAAATATGTAGTTATTAGATCTCGAAATCTCCATAATAGCAATATTCCTTATACTCCACTTCCAAATAATACTTACCTTTTCCTGCATTTAGCGGGAGCGAGAAGCGTTGTTCCGGGGAAATATAAGCAATGGAATAGGCAATGATGTTGCCTTGGGAATCAAAGACTGTTATAATGGCTTCTTCCATGGTTTCATTGGAATAAAGATAGATGGAGGCGTTGTCGTGGGTGGCGGTTAACTGAAACATTAAAGAACGTTCATCCTTACCCCAATTTATATCTCTTTTATAATAAAGAGTAATTGCTTTTTCAATGTCGGATTGCCATATGTCAATATCATTTGAGTAAATTGGCATTGTCATTGAAAAAAAATCCAATAATAAAATCATAATGCTTACTGTTTTCATGTGCTTTTGTTTTTAAGTTTACCGCAAAGTTAGGTCTTCTAGTGTGAATGGTCCTTATTTTATGATACGCAAATAGTACGCAAAATAAAAATGCGTATTATTGCGTACTCTGATTATGGTTTATTATTTGAATATGAGGCTTGTATGTTTTGGGGATTGTACGTATCTTTGTTGCATTAAATGGTTATATTTGATATGAAACTTTCTTTTTATATGATGGTTCTGATCCTTTTTGGGGGGATTCTTTTGGCATGCGACCAGAAAAGTATATATGATACTGATTTATCAAATGTCTTATTACGTATTAACTCTTTAGCTGAAACATCTCCCGACAGCGCAATAGTTGCATTAGAGAAACTATCTGATAATATTCATCAAGCAACCGAAGAACAGCAGATGTATTATAAGTTACTCACCGTCAAAGCACGGGATAAAGCCTATCTGCCGCATTTGTCAGACAGCTTGATTCGGGAGGTGGTAACTTTTTATCAAAAAGAAAATAACAAGAACCTATATGCTGAATCATTATACTATTTGGGGCGTGTGCATGTGGATTTGCAACAGGATGCACGTGCGTTGGAGGAGTTCTTGAAAGTTATTGATATGGCAGATGAGAAAAATTATTTGTTGAAGGGATTGGCATATGCTCAAATCGGGACTTTATTTCTTTATCAGGGAATGAGTCAAAAAGGTTTGGAAGCGCATAAGAATAGTTATAAGTATAAGTTGTTGTTAGGGGATGATAACAGGATTGTGTTTGGATTGAGGGACATTGGTCGTACTTATACAACTCTTCAACAGCCAGACAGTGCCCTACATTATTATATAATGGCCCGTGATTGGGCAATCAAAATAGATAATCCGGAATTGGAAGAGATGGTATGCAGTGAGTTGGGAGGATATTACATAGATTTGGGCAGGTATAAGGAAGCCTACGAATGTATTCAGGTTGCAGTCGGGGATGAGCGGCAGCGCAATTCAGTCTCTACTTTGTCCGTTTTGGCTGATTATTACCTGCAAGTGGGGCAACTCGATTCTGCCGGTTACTACTATCGCCGCCTGTTGGATGTGCAAGCACCTTTGGCATTTTACGCCGCTTACCACGGTCTTGCCTCCATCGCCCGTCAGCGCGGAGAGCTTTCGCAAGCCTTGGCGTATTATGACCGCTACATGGCCTATGCCGATACGCTGCGGGAGATGGCGCAGGAGGAGGCGATGGGCAAAATCAAGTCGGCTTATGACTACCAGCAATACCACCTGGAAAACAATGCCCTGCGGCAGGAATCCACCAGACAGAAACTGTTGATAGTCTTCCTGCTTCTTGCCGTGTTGTTTTTCGGGCTTGTGCTTGTGGGATACCGACAATACCGGAAACGGCGGGAGCGCGAAGCCGAGCTGCGCTATGAACGTCTGCAGCAGCTTCAGCGCGAACAGCAGCAACAGGGCGAACAGCAGCATCGGCAAAATCTGCAACGGATTGAAGCGCTGGAACACGCCCTGCGGGAAGCACGCACCGGCAATGATCCTGCGGTGCGTGAACTACTGCAATCGCAAAAGGATCTGGTGGAAAAGAATAACGAGCAGATCGAGGCACGTCAGAAGGTGAGGCACCAGGCTGTGGCTGCCTTGCGCCGCTCGGACATCTACCATCGTTTCCACCGGCTGGCCGATGAGAACGGGAAGCCCGGCGAAGCTGACTGGTTGCAACTGGAAGAGGCGGTGGATGCTGCCTACGAACGTTTCTCTACCCGCTTGCGCGAGCTCTATCCCCCGCTGCGCGATGTGGAACTGCAGGTGTGCCTTTTGGTCAAGATCGACCTGCAGCCCTCGCAGGTGGCTGCTCTCATCCTGCGCAGCCGACAAGCTGTGGCATCCCTGCGCAGTCGCCTCTATGCCAAGGTGTTTGGACAAAAGGGAAGCCCTGATGATTGGGATGCGTTTTTGAAAGAGCTTTGAAAGGAGGAGGTGTGGGGCAGCGTTTTTTGCGGTGTCCGGGTGTTAATCTCTGTCATCTTAGTGCGGAATACCGGAAAACTTCTTATCTTTGCGCCCGAAAATGAAAGTGGAAAGATTTGAGTAGCTTGCAACCACGGAAAAAAATGCTAAAACACATCTCTTTTTCTGACCGCAAAGGCTCGTGTTTCCCGCCGGGGAAGCAAAGCCGGATTCCTACTCCCTCCTTTTCCATTTTTGAACTTCTAATTTCTAATTTTTTATTCAAAAGGAAATGGGATATTTATTCACATCCGAATCGGTGTCTGAGGGACACCCCGACAAAGTGGCCGACCAAATATCGGACGCTGTGCTTGACAAACTGTTGGCTTACGACCCCAGTTCGAAAGTAGCTTGCGAAACGCTGGTGACTACCGGACAGGTGGTGCTGGCCGGTGAAGTGAAAACAAAGGCTTATGTGGACATGCAACTGATTGCCCGTGAAGTCATTAAGGAAATCGGTTATACCAAGGGCGAATACATGTTCGAAGGCAACTCGTGCGGTGTGCTGAGTGCCATTCATGAACAAAGTCCCGACATCAACCGCGGCGTGGAACGCCAAGACCCGATGGAACAGGGAGCCGGCGACCAAGGCATGATGTTCGGCTATGCCACCAATGAGACAGAAAACTACATGCCTCTCTCGCTCGACTTGGCGCACCGCATTCTGCAAGTGCTGGCCGACATTCGTCGCGAAGGCAAACAGATGACTTATCTGCGTCCCGACTCAAAGAGCCAAGTGACTATCGAGTACGACGACAACGGCAAACCCGTGCGGATTGACACTATCGTTGTCTCTACCCAGCACGATGAGTTTATCCAACCGGCCGACAACACGGAGGAAGCGCAGCTGAAGGCTGACGAAGAAATGCTGGCCATCATCCGCTACGACGTTATCCATACGTTGATGCCGCGGGTCATTGCTTCCATACATGCTCCTCAGGTGTTGGCTCTCTTCAATGAGCAAATCAAGTATTATGTGAATCCTACAGGCAAGTTTGTCATTGGCGGCCCTCATGGAGATACCGGTCTGACCGGCCGTAAAATCATTGTCGATACCTATGGAGGCAAAGGGGCGCATGGAGGTGGAGCCTTCTCGGGCAAAGACCCTTCGAAGGTAGACCGCAGTGCTGCATACGCTGCCCGTCACATTGCCAAGAACCTGGTAGCGGCTGGTGTGGCCGATGAAATGCTGGTGCAGCTCAGCTATGCCATTGGTGTGGCACGACCCATCAGCATCTATGTCAATACTTACGGGCGCAGTCATGTAGCCATGTCCGACGGCGAGATTGCCCGCAAGATTGACGAATTGTTCGACCTGCGCCCCAAGGCTATCGAGGACCGTCTGAAACTGCGCAATCCTATCTACCGCGAAACGGCGGCTTACGGACACATGGGCCGCGAGCCTAAAACCGTGGTGAAGCATTTCCGCAGCCGTTATGAGGGTGACAAGGATATAGAAGTGGAACTCTTTACCTGGGAGAAACTGGACTATGTGGCTCAGGTAAAAGAGGCATTTGGATTGAAATAAGGTAATGAAGAAGCCTCTTTCCCAACCTGCCTTTTCTCGGAAGGGGTTGGGGGAGAGGCGCTTTTTATGTACACAGATAGCTTATGAACACACTTTCTTCCGTTTGTGTCTATGGCGCTTCAAGCACCAGGATAGATAAGGTTTATTACGACGATGCGGGCGAATTGGGCACTTTGTTGGGCCAGCGTGGCCTGCGTGTGATAAACGGTGCCGGCAACATGGGGCTGATGGCAGCCGTATCGGATGCTGCTTTGAAAGCCGGAGGTACGGTGACCGGTGTCATTCCTCGTTTCATGGTGGAGCAGGGATGGCATCATACGGGACTGACCGAACTGATTGAGGTGGAAAGTATGCACGAGCGGAAGCAGACGATGGCCCGTCTGAGTGATGCCGTCATTGCCTTGCCCGGCGGTTGCGGTACCTTGGAGGAACTGCTGGAAATCATAACCTGGAAGCAGCTGGGGCTTTATCTCAACCCCATTGTCCTGCTTAATACGAAAGGCTATTATGATTCTTTGTTGCAGTTGTTCGACCATGCTGTCGACGAGCATTTCATGGGGCAACGTCATAAAGAGTTGTGGCGGGTGGCACAGACACCGCAGGAAGCGGTAGACTTGATATATACGGTTCCCCGCTGGGATGCTTCAGTCCGTAAATTTGCAGCCTTATGATGTCGGCATTGTTGTTGATGGGGCAAGCTGCGGGAGGGCAGATGTCCGGCGTCCCCATTCCTTACTCGCTTCGCATGGATGGATGGGTGACCATAGTGTTGCTGGTATGCTTTTGTTTTTCGTCGTGGGTGTTGTCGCACAGCCGTAAATTCCTGTTGCAGCAAGGCCGTGATTTCATACTTCATCGGGAGCGTGCAGACCTTTTTGCGGTCTCTACGGGCAGTGATGTCCGCTTTTTGCTGTTGCTGGTCGGGCAGACCTGCGTGTTGGCCGGCATTTATCTCTTCGATTGTTTCAGTGGAGTACAGCCGGTTTTGGCAGGGGACATCACTTCGTGGAAACCGATGGGAATTTATATGCTTGTCTGTTTGGGCTATGTGTTTGTCAAATGGTTGCTTTACTCCTTCATAGGATGGATATTTTTTGACAAAGACAAGGTTTCTTTATGGATCGAATCCTATTCTACGCTTCTTTATTACTTGGGATTCGCACTTTTTCCGCTTGTCTTATTCATCGTTTATTTCAATGTAAACCTCGAATTAGTGTGCATAACCGGCTTGTTTTTGGTCGTAATTTTTAAAATATTGTCATTATATAAGTGGTTAAAGCTTTTTTGCAACAATTTGTATGGCTGTTTCTTGTTAATTTTGTACTTTTGCGCCCTGGAAATTATTCCTTGCCTCATGCTTTATAGAGGTTTGGAGCAGTTGAACAATTACTGGATAATAAAATCTTAGGACAACAGTGAAGATTAAAAAAGTACTTGTGTCGCAGCCGAAGCCGACATCAGAAAAGTCGCCTTACTACGACATCGCCGAGAAGTACGGTGTGAAAATAGATTTTCGCCCGTTCATTAAAGTGGAAAGTTTGACGGCCCGAGAGTTCAGACAGCAGAAGGTCTCCATTCTTGACTATAGTGCCATCGTATTTACCTCACGCCATGCCATCGACCACTTTTTCCATCTTTGTACGGAATTGCGCGTGACTATCCCCGAAACGATGAAATATTTCTGTGTGACGGAAGCCATTGCGCTCTATATCCAGAAATATGTGCAGTATCGCAAGCGCAAGATATTCTTTGGCAGCACCGGTAAGTTCGATGATTTATTGCCTGCCATTGTGAAGCACAAGACGGAAAAGTATCTGGTGCCGATGTCGGATGTACATAACGATGATATCAAGAATCTGCTGGATAAGAATAAAATCCAACACAAGGAGGTGGTGATGTACCGCACGGTGAGCAACGACTTTCAGCCCGATGAAGATTTTGACTACGATATGCTGGTGTTCTTCAGCCCGGCAGGGGTAAGTTCGCTGAAGAAGAATTTCCCCAATTTCGAGCAGAAAGATATTAAGATCGGTACCTTTGGAACTACCACGGCCCAGGCTGTGCGCGATGCCGGTTTACGGTTGGATTTGGAGGCTCCCAGCTTACAGGCTCCTTCGATGACTGCCGCGCTTGATATGTTTATCCGTGAGAATAACAAGGAAAAATAATCTTTGCTCTGGCAGATTGCCGGAGAAATGTATGTATGACAAATACACTGCATAAAGCCGAAAGGCTGAACAGAAAGAAAGTAATAGAGAAAATGTTTGCGGGAGGTTCCCGCTCATTTTCTCTATTTCCTTTACGGGTCGTCTGCTTGCCTGTGGAGGAGTTGGATGTGCCTGTATCTGTCCTGGTCAGTGTGTCGAAACGCCGTTTCAAGCGTGCTGTGAAGCGTAACCGGGTGAAACGCCTTATCCGGGAGGCTTACCGCCTGAACAAACAGCCTTTGTTGGAGGCGGTGCAGCGCAGCGGCTGCCGGCTGGCTGTGGCCTTCATTTATTTGTCCGACCGCGTGGTTGAGTTTTCACTTCTTGCCGAGCGGATGCAGGTGGCCTTGTCGCGTCTGGCAGAAGAGCTTCCGGCGGCTGCAGAGGCAGAGGGCGAAGCGGGAGGTGACTCATGTTGAAGGCTTTGTCTAAGGCGCTTTCTTTTCTGCTGCTGCTTCCCATCTGGTTTTACCAGCGTTGTATTTCCCCTTTCACGCCACCTTCCTGCCGTTTTACTCCTACCTGTTCGCAGTATGCTGTAGAGGCTATCAGGAAGCATGGTCCGTTGAAGGGGCTTTATCTGGCCATTCGCCGCCTTCTGCGTTGTCACCCTTGGGGAGGTTCGGGGTATGACCCGGTGCCTTAGTCCTTATATCCGTTTGTATTTTATTTGACATACGTGCTCGATTTTCCCGACATACATACTCATAGGACCGGTGCCGGTAATGCATCCGGGTTCTGCCTGCTTAGTTGTACGCCCGATGAATTTGTGGCGCACGGAGGCGGATATTACTCTGTGGGGATACATCCATGGCAGCTGACCGCCGCAATGCCGCCGGAAGAGACCTGGCACTTGCTTGAAGAGGCGGTGCGCCATCCGCAGGTGCTGGCTGTAGGCGAGGCAGGAGTAGACAAACTGGCTGCCGCGCCTTTGCCGTTGCAGGAAACTGTGTTTGAGCGGCAGGCTTTGCTGGCGGAAGAGACAGACAAACCTTTGGTCATTCATCTGGTTAAGGCTGTAGACGAGTTGCTGCGTGTACGGAAACGGCTGCTTCCCCGTGTACCTTGGGTGGTGCACGGCTTTCGGGGCAAGGCAGCGTTGGCGCAGGAGTTGTTGCATCACGGTTTTTATTTGTCTTTCGGCGAGAAGTATCAGGAAGGGGCACTGAATGCCGTACCCCTTTCCCGACTGTTTCTGGAGACGGACGAGAGCCTTGAATCCATTTCCCGTCTCTATGTTCGTGCAGCCGCCGTGCGACAGCTTTCTGTCGAAGAGCTGGTCACGGCGGTGCGGGACAATGTGTACCGTGTTTTCAGGCGTTGATTGTCCTTTATTGGTTGAGCAACTGCTCTACTGCCTGGCTGGAGCGCTGGTCTGGTCGGGCTGTTTTGTCCGTATTGAACAGTTTGTCCAGTTCGTAGGGCTGCAATGTTGCTGATGGCTGAAAGTCATCCGATTCTACATAGTTCTGTATGGAAACCAGCAGTTGTTGCATGGCCAATCGGTTCTCTTTGTTTTTCTCGGGGTCCACACACAGCACGAATAGCTTTCCTGGGCCAACTTTTGCTTCGAATGCAATTCCCAGTTTCCTGTTTGTCTCATACGTGTCAATGCTTTGGATGACCGGTGTCAGGTTGCGCAAGTCTGTCAGGTCTAAAGCCGTTGCATCATTCAGAATGTCCCACCATTGCCAGTCGGCATAATAGGAAGTGGGGAATTGGTTAAAAGCAGGATGCCGGTATTTTATCAGAGTACCTACGATCATCGGTTCCCAGTTGAACATGATAGGATTCCAGAAATGGCTGGCAAAATGTGTCTTCCGTCCTGCGCAACTGTCTGGTATGAACCACACCGTTTCCCCTTTCTGCAGCCGTTCTTTGGCTTCCTGCCAGTGACGGACATAGCGAGGGGTTGCTGCCGGCGTCTGTTTACCGGAAGGATATATCCAGATGTCCCACTCGTTGCGGATGCCGTTTGCCAGATGGGTTTTCAGGGTGAATTTCCCGGCTTCTGCAACTGTAGAAAGCGGTATGTCAAGCACACCGATGCTGTCTACCGTGCTGGCAGGAATTTTCCCGTGCCGCATCTTTCCTTTTCTTACGATTTGTCCTGCTTCATCGGCCAGCTGCCAGGTTATTGTCCCTTTGTCAATGGCTTCGGGGCCGAAGTGATAGATGCCGAGTTTGGCTCTGAATGTTTCTTGGTTGGTGTAGGTACGTTTGGGGATGCGTGCCAGCAGGACTGTCGGCGCACACGACTCGCGGAATTTTTCGGGTGTAACCAGTCCTTTGCTTTCCCAAAAAGCATCTAAGATGCCTACAAATGCGCTGCCCTGACCGGGAAAGTCTGCCAGTCCGAGCAGTTGGAATCCGCCGGAGTTGGCAGTACGCAGCAGTGCTTCGTTTACTTCCTTGTATTGCAATACGGTGTGTGCTCCTGTTGCACGGAAGAAGTCTTCTGCTTGCGGGAGCATCCCGTTACGTGCCAGCCGTTCCTGGAAAACCACGAAGTTGCGGGGTTCCAGCACACCGGTATATTTGGCTATTTCCCGGAAATTGGGATACATGCAGCGCTGCCCCGTTTCATGGGCGATGACCGGTACGTCGATGTCCGAAGTTTCCGAGCGGTCCCAGTCTGTCGACGGTTGTCCTTCGTAGACAGTAATCCAGCCTTTATGGGTTATGTGGGAAGTATAATATTGGTCTGCCTGTACATGTGTCCGGGCTGTGGAAGCCGAATAAAGATGCCGGGAATCGTATCTCTTCCCCTTTTTTATCAGGTCTTCAAGAACCGCAAAATCTCCTTCGTTCTCATTGCCGTTGCAGTATAGCAGGAAAGAAGGGTGGTTTCCATACTCATCCAGGATGGCATACATTTCTTTTTCAAAGAAGTTGCGGCGTGCCAGATATTTCCCCACGTCTTTAATCCACATCGGGAGTTCTACCTGCAGATATATGCCGGTTTGGTCTGCGGCTTCGAATGCAGCTTCGGGCGGGCACCACGAATGAAACCGCACATGATTCATTCCATAATCTTTTACTGTCCGGAATATACGTTTCCAGGCCGGCACATCAGTTGCCGGATAGCCGGTCAGCGGGAAGACACAGCAGTCTAATACACCGCGCAGATGTATGTCTCGTCCGTTCAGCCGGATGTGGTGTTTGCCCTGTTCTACCCGTCGCATACCGAAATCGGCCGTACAGGTATCTTGTCCCGCTTCGCTTTCCAGCACTGCTTCGAGTGTATAGAGGGCGGGTGAGAATTCATCCCAGAGTTTCATCCTTTTCTTTCCGATGGTCAGGGTCTGTTCCAGCAGCAGTGTATCAGCTGCAAGCGAGACGGGTACAGTGGTTGTATCTATCTCGCGTCCGTCTTTTTCGCGGAGTCGAAGTTGGAGGGTGCCTGTTTGTGTTTCTCCTTTCGAGCGGAGGTCCAAACAAATACGTACAGTTGCTTCGTCGATGTCCGGGTAGAGTTTCATTCTATGGATATAAGAAGCCGGTCGTGCCTGCAGTTCAATGCGGCCTACGACGCCGTTCCAGTTGGTCTGCGTGTATTCCGTTGTTCCGTGCGTCCACTGATCCATGGGATATTTCAGACGGTTGTCGATGCAGAGGGTCAGTGTATGTACGCCCGGTGTCAGTTGCCGTGTCAGTACAAAACGGTTGGGGGTAGAAAGCCTCTCGTCGGTTCCTGCCGGCTGGCCGTCGACAAATACGGCTGTTTCCCAATGGCAGCGTTCCAGGAAGAGGGTAATTTCTTTTCCTGCCCAGTCGTCGGGGATGACCACTTCCCGCTGGTACCACGCTTGTCCGCAATATTCGAACTTGCGGCTCAGCCGGTCTACATGGGCCACTACGTTCTGTATGCCTTTGCCTCCTTCATCGGTCGAGCCGGGCAGGGTAATGGTTTCTGTCAGGCGGCTCAGGTATAGTTCCGAACCGGGTGTCTTGCCGAACCCCATCGGGTCTAATTGAAAGCGCCACATTCCGGCAAGGTCTATCTTTTCGGCGCGTGCTGTTCCGGTCAGCAGGCAGGCAGTCAGGCATACCGCCAGCACACTCAGTATCTTAATCTTATTTCTTCTCATTATCATCGTAAGTCAAATCGTTGATGTTCACTTCAGTCTGTGGCTGGAACTTATCCGAAGCCATGTATTCCAGCAGGCTTTGCCGGAATTGTGCCGCTGCCGGTCGGGAGGACAGGTCGTGTTGGATGTCGGCGCTGCATACCAGGATTTTGCCTTTTCCTATGCGTGCCTCGAATAGCATGCCCAGTCGCCGGTTGGTAAACCAGTCGTCTATGAGGTAGACAATGGGGCGCAGCTCCTGAGGCAGGTAATCCATCCGCATGGCTTCACACCGGTTCATCAGGTCCCACCACTGGTAATCACTGACCCCTTCGTTGGGGAAAGCGGCAAGAGCCGGGTGTTGCGGGTCGCAGCAGACGCCGAGGGTGTGGGGTGCCTGTCCGCGGGTCCATGCCGTATTCCAGAAGATGCTGGAGAAACCGACGGTGATGTTTCCACCCTTTTCCGGAGGAACCGTGCCGTAAGTCAGCAGCAGGACGGAACCTCCCTGTTCGAGTTGCTTCCGTGCGGTGGCGTCCATCCGGGTGGTGATGTAGGGCATGGTTTCAACCGTATTCTTCTCCGAAGGATAGACCCACAGGTTCCATTGGTTCCGTGCTTCCGTGCCCTGCACTTCGGCTGTGACTGTCAGTTGTGTGGGTTGGGTCAGGGTCGAGAGCTCCGCCCGGATTTCCCCTACGGGGATGCAGTTTCCCAGAGGAAGGTCGCAAGTCACGGTTTCTTCTGCCAGAATTTGCCGGTCTTGGGTGCTCACCTGCCAGTGCACTTGTGCGCCGTGCATGGGTTCAGCACCGAAATGTGCCATTTCCAACGGTGCTTCCAACACTTCGTTGTTCAGCCAGACCATTTTGGAGAAGCGTGCCAGAGGGACAGTCTTGTTGCAGAAAGTCCGGTATTCTTCGCCTGTCACGTAGCCTTTGCTGTCCCAGAAGGGGTCGAGCACGCCGACAAGGGCGGTTCCCTGGCCGGGGAAATCATGCAGGTCGAGCAACTGGAAGCCGGCAAAGCCGGGGGTACGCAGGGCAGCTTCTATATCTGCTTTGTAGCAGAGGGTCTGCAGGCGGCCGGAGGCATAAAGGAAGCGTTCTGCCATGTCGCCCAGTCCGTGCTGTTGCAAGGTCTCCTGGAAGATTTCGAGGTTTTTGGCCTTGAGCACGCCGGTATATTTAGGTATCTCCTTGAAGTTGGGATATACGCACCATTGCCCGATTTCGTGGCTGACGGTCGGCATTTCCTGCCGGATGGCGGTGCGCCAGTCATAGTCCGTGCTCGGTGCCTGTCGGTTGATGAGGCTGTTTACACCTGCTCCCCATGCCTGGATGCGCGGGTCGGGTGTGTTCCAATAGTCAGCATTTTCGATGTAGGGCCATCCTGCCGAGCTGGAGTAAACGCGTCGCGGGTCCTGATTCTTCCAAGTGTCCACTAACTGCGACAGATATTGCACCTGGTTGGCACCTGCCGGCTCATTGCCATACACCATCAGGCAGAAAGAAGGATGGTTGCCATATTCCCTGAGAATGCGTTGGCTTTCTTCCTCAAACCAGCGGTCTTGCGGTTTTCCGCTTCCCACTTCCGCCCATCCTCCGCATTCCACCTGCAGGTAGATGCCTAAGCTGTCTGCCACGTGGAAGGCGACCTCCGGCGGGCACCACGAGTGGAAGCGGATGTGGTTCAGGCCGTATTCCTTGCAGGTGCGGTAGATTTTCGCCCAATAATCTTTCTCCATCGAGGGATAGCCGGTCAGGGGGAAGATGCAGCATTCCAGCGTGCCGCGCAGGAATACGGGCTGTCCGTTCACTTCAAAGCGGGTTCCGTTGGCTTTGAATTCGCGCAGTCCGAAGTTGGGTGCGGCATGGTCTTCTCCTTCCGCGGTGTGCAGAGTGACAGCCATCCGGTAGACGTTCGGCGTGTGTTCCGACCAAAGTCCGGCATCAGCGCCTAAGTCTACCGTGGCTTCCACTTCCTGTTTTGTTTGTTTGTTTTCGAGGGTCAGGCGTACTGGCTTTCCCACCGGTTTCCCGTCCAGCGTTTCGGCTTGGAGTGACAGTTCCGGCTGGTCAGCGTCCGGAGCTTCTCCTTTCAGTTCTATCTTGACATGTGCTTGTTTGTTCCGAATATCCGGGTCGATGCGGATGTCGCCCAGGTAGAGAGAAGGTTTGGCTGTCAGTCGGATGTCGCCCACTATGCCGTTCCAGTTGCTTTGCGTATGGTCGGAGACGCTGTGTGCGTTATAGCCTACATCCACGTAAAGCCGGTTGTCTACCCGCAATGTCAGGGTATGTTCGCCGGCCTGCAAGCCTTCCAGCATGTAACGGTGCGGGGTTTGCAGGGAATTCCGGCTACCCGTCTCCTTGCCGTCTACGTAGAGGGTGGTAGACCAGTGTGTCCGTTCCAGTTCCAGTTCTACCGGCCGGTTTTCCCACCCGGCGGGGATATTCACTTTCCGCTGATACCATGCCGCGCCTACATAATGTTTGTCCGGGTTCAGCCAGAAAGGCACTTTGATGTTTCCGGGTTTTCGGTAGGCGGCATATTCCGGTGCCTTATACCACGAACTGTCCACAATCTGCCCCGTCCATTTCGTATCAGGTCCGATGTCTTCGCCTTTTCCCTGCTCCTGCAGCGAACCGGGCAAGTACAAGGTTTCCGGCAGAGATTGTCCTTGCCATTCCTCTTTCATTCCCACATCTTTCGGGTCTAAAGCAAACTGCCATTCTCCTGCCAGAAACATTTCCTGCGGTGTCTGTCGGCAGGCAGGGGCCGCAAGTGCCCATGCGAGCAGGCAGGCCCATCCAATCACATTCCTTTGTTTCATATATCTTATTTGTTATGGTGCTGTCCGGTTCTTTCCTGGCTTCTGCCGGAATGGCGGGATAATTCCGAATCCATGCCGGAGACATCGGAAAGACAGTACAAAGTAACTGACTTTATGCCGGAAAGAGAATAGATAAAAAGAGGATGAACATGGATTATTTTCTGATTCTGCATCCTGAAGCGGGCAAGGTTTCCCGGATGTCGGGCAAACTCCTTCTTATCTCGCTGACAATCAGTCTGCTATTTCTTATATATAACGAGTTCGTTGCTTGTGGCTTAGCAGTTGGCTGCTTATCGCTTAGCAGCTTTCTGTGAAGGGCTTATCAGAGAATCCGTGCTGTATGCGCTACATCAGTATTGTGCATGAAAAGTTTAGCGCCTTTCACTTTTTTCGTATCTTTGCATCCGTGAACACTTAAACAATGCTGCCATGATTAAAAGAAAAGACGGCTTCTGTGGCGAAAGGGCGTTGGTCTTGCCGCAACCTGTCGTGCATGAGATGGAAGCCGACCCGGTTGCCTCCTTGCTGCACATCACCGATATAGGCTATTATCCGAAAGCCCGGCACCATTTCCGGGAGCGGAAATCGCCCATCACACAATATGTCTTCATCTACTGCACAGAGGGGGCGGGATGGTTCCGCATCGGCGGGAAGACTTTTCCGGTGGGGCCCGACCAGTATTTCATCCTGCCTGCCGGTCAGCCCCATGCCTACAAGGCAGACGAGCAGAATCCGTGGACCATTTACTGGGTTCACTTCAAGGGGCGGCTGGCTGCCCATTTTGCACAGCCCTGCGCCTGTCCGGTCGAAATCAAGCCGGGGGCTCATTCACGCATCAGCGACCGCATCCTTCTGTTTGAAGAGATTTTCCGTACGCTGGAGATGGGCTACAGCCACGAGAACCTGCTGTATGCCTGCTCCATCTTCCACCATTATCTCGGCACGCTGCGCTACCTGCGGCAATACCGCGACGCTGTCCGTCCCGATGCGGAGACGAACGACATGGTGACAGCCGCCATACACTTCATGAAAGAAAATGTGGGTAAAAAGCTGACGTTGAATGAGATGGCTTCGCAGGCAGGTTATTCGCCCTCTCACTTCTCCCAGTTGTTTTGCCGACGTACAGGCTATCCGCCGTTGGCCTATTTCAACCAGCTGAAAATTCGCCAGGCTTGCCGTCTGCTGGATTTTACGGATATGAAAATCAACCAGATATGCTACAAGATAGGCATTGAAGACAGCTATTACTTCTCCCGGCTCTTCAGCAAGGTCATGGGGATGCCTCCCAGCCGCTACAAACAGATGAAGAAAGGCTGAGGTGTTTCCTTTCCTTTGGCTTTTGCAACATTCAGCCCGCCCAAAAGTTGTTTCTTCAGATAAAGTGTCGTACTTTTGCAGCGTTAATCATTAAACGTATTAAAAAACAATTACTCATTCGATGAATTTTGTAGAAGAATTAAGATGGCGTGGCATGCTCCACGACATGATGCCCGGCACGGAAGAACTGCTGGCCAAAGAACAAGTGACTGCTTACATCGGTTTTGACCCCACGGCCGATTCCCTCCACATCGGCCACTTGTGCAGCGTGATGATTCTGCGCCACTTCCAGCGTTGCGGCCACAAGCCGCTGGCACTCATCGGCGGCGCTACGGGCATGATTGGTGACCCCTCCGGCAAATCGCAGGAACGCAACCTGCTGACCGAGGAAACCTTGCGGCACAACATCGAAGGCATGAAGAAACAGCTCTCCAAGTTCCTGGACTTCGATTCGGATGCGCCCAACCATGCCGAACTGGTCAATAACTACGACTGGATGAAGAATTTCACTTTCCTGGACTTTGCCCGTGAGGTAGGCAAGCACATTACCGTCAACTATATGATGGCCAAAGACAGCGTGAAGAAACGCCTCAACGGCGAAGCGCGCGACGGCCTTTCCTTCACCGAATTCACTTACCAACTGCTGCAGGGCTATGACTTCCTGCACCTTTACGAGACCAAGGGCTGTAAGCTCCAGATGGGTGGCAGCGACCAGTGGGGCAACATCACCACCGGTGCCGAACTCATCCGCCGCACCAACGGCGGCGAGGTGTTTGCCCTGACTTGCCCCCTCATCACGAAGGCCGACGGCGGAAAGTTCGGCAAGACGGAGAGCGGCAACGTATGGCTCGACCCGCGCTATACTTCTCCCTACAAGTTCTACCAGTTCTGGCTGAACGTGAGCGACGAAGATGCTGCCCGCTACATCAAGATATTTACCGCCCTTCCCAAGGAGGAAATCGAGGCCCTGACCGCCCAGCACGCCGAGGCTCCGCACCTGCGTCTGTTGCAGAAGCGCCTGGCCCGCGAAGTGACTGTCATGGTACACTCCGAGGATGATTATAACGCAGCTGTTGAGGCATCCAACATCCTGTTTGGCGGTGGCACGAGCGATGCGTTGAGAAAGCTGGACGAGCAGACGCTGCTGTCTGTCTTCGAAGGCGTGCCCCAGTTTGAAGTGTCGCGCGATGCACTCGGCGCCGGCGTCAAGGCAGTTGACCTCTTTGTAGAAAACGCTCCCATTTTTGCTTCGAAGGGCGAAATGCGTAAGTTGGTGCAGGGTGGCGGCGTTTCGTTGAACAAGGAGAAGCTGGCTGCTTTCGACCAAGTCATCACCACCAGCGACTTGCTGGACGACAAGTATCTGTTAGTACAGCGCGGCAAGAAGAACTATTATTTGGTGATTGCCAAGTAAGACAGGCATTGTCGTTCCATAGATAAATATAGATAAAGAGGATGTGTCGGACAAATCCTGGCACATCCTCTTTATTTTTATAAGTCTGTCCTATTAATTTCGCACTACCCTGAATTCACATTGCCCCGTACCCAGCAGTCCCTGCCCGTCGGTGCCTTCCACCACGCCGATAAAGCCGGTGTTGATGTCCGAACAATAGAATTCAGCTTCTGCTTCTCCATTCTCATCTGTCACTAAGTTGGGTAGCCACAACAAGGTGTTGCGGGCATCGGGAACGGAACTCTGCATGTCCCATTCATCCGGTTGGTAGAACTCACGTTTGCCGTAATAGCCTTTGGTGCGGTAGATGTTGTTCATGCGTAGAAGTTCTTCTTCTGTAAATTCCGGTCCATTATATGTAATGAATTGAATGTCTGTCACAATCCAAATTCCATCAGGACCAACAGGTTCATATTTTATAAGTTCATACGACTTTCCGATAACTGGTGCTGATTTCTTTCCATCATATGGGCAGCATGCCGGATGATGGGAATACCCTTTGTAATCGTTTAAAAAAGGATAGTTATTCTTACAGTCTTCACAGACCCACGCTCCGTTCAAATCTGTTTGTGCCAAACTATCCAAGCGTCCCATAAATTTATCGCGGAACACCCTTACTTTATCTGTCGTCACTGTCACTTCTGACAGAAGAATGCTGCCGTCAATTCCAATTCTAAGATAATCAGGTTCTTTGCTTACACGTTCGGGTTGCATAAAGGAGTAATATACTTGTCGGGTTTTCCGCAAACTGTCTGCTTGTCCAAGCAAGTCCTTAAAAGCTACAGAAGGCTTGTAGCGGTCTTTGTCCAGCAGCGGCTTGATATATACGTAGCCGCCTTGCAACTTCTCCATCAGTTCTGTCGAGAGTGTGAACTGCCCCAAAGTATCGGTCAGCAGAATCTTTGCATTTCCATCGGGACCAAACACCTGGATGGCCTGTTGCATACCTCCCACTTCCTTTACTCTTCTTTTTGTTCCGATGGTTTGCCTCCCGTTGATTTCATCGTGCAGGAACATGGAGGCAGATGTCACGGTGTCCCGCTCTTCCCATACATACCGCCGCCATCCTTGCGTCAGTAGCAACAGGTCCAGTGCTTCCGAACGGCCTTTGTTCCGCTCGTCAAAGTAATATGCCGGATTATGAATGTTACCCTTGATTTCCGTAGACAGGAAGCAGTAGGACAGCAGATTTTCCGGAACCTTTTCGTTGATGTATGCTTTATCAAACAGACTCAAGGCCAGGTTTGCCTGCACGGGTCTTCCGTGTTCATCGGTTACCCGTATTTTCAACGTACCTTTTTCCCTTTTCCAATAGCGCGTCCTGCTCGGTTTCACTTCTACATACAGCCGTTTTTGCGGATGCACGTACACTAAGCGTTCCGCCATGGGGCGGCCGGCTTCATCGTAGAGAGTAAACTCCGCAATGCCTTGTTGGGTAAATGTTTCCATCGGCATACGCACCCGCATACTGCCATGCAGGGTGGCTGTAGCCGTACAGCAGGTCATGCCCCGCATGCGTCCTACCAGCCTCACTGTCTGCGGTTCATTATCCTCTGGTTGTGACAGTTGGAAGTCAAGAAACTGTTCCGTCTGCTTGTTCAGCCTCAGGGCAAGACCGGAAGCCTCTATCGGGCAGAAAGAGAACTCACGTCCGTTGGCTAACACAGCTTTGTAGGTCGCATCCCGACGGGGCAACAGCATGAAGCTTCCCATGCCGTCGTGCATGGACTCCAGTCGGGCCACCACACGTCCATTCTCTTTCAATATACCCTCCACGGAAGCAGGCATCCCCCGTCCGTCTGTGGCTTTGAAGGCCACCTTTGAGGGGATGCCGTCTACCAAATCACCTCCTTCCGGGAAGAATTGCAGCCGAGCCACCGTGTCGGGCATACTTGCCGCTTCCTTGTGCTCAAGTTTGTCTGCAATCTCCTTTACCACCCGTATCACTTTGGGATAGATGGGCATCAGTGTGTCGCGTAGGAAAGAGTGGCGGGTATAGGCATGGATGCGGTAGTTGCCCGGACGGAGAGCCTTGTCCACGTAGATGTGTCCCTCGGCCATGCCCGCATGTATCGGATATTTCTCCTGCCACACGATGCTGTCTTTCCCGTCTGCCATCTCTACGAACAGGGTACGGCTCCTGCCGGAAAGTGCCAGTGTCTGCGCATCGAAGGCATATCCCTTGAACCACAGGTCTTCTCCTGCTTCATATACGCCCTTGCTGGTCTGCAGGTACACCGTTTCACGCAGGCCGTTGTAGTCTTGCGGGACGGAGTCGGCGGGTGCCTGGGCACGGACCGCAAAACCGACCATACAGCATAAGAGGAAACAGATTGTCTTTCTCATGGCTGATGATAGTTAATTGTCATTCTCTTTCAAATCTTCTTTTAACTGAATGATGCAAGGATAAATGGAATTATTGGTCGGCATCACAAACTGATTTTCTTTGTCTACATAGATATTCGGATGGTCCTAGCTTTCACAATTCTTCCCATATCGCGTAAATCAATTAAGAGCCTTAGGAGATAAGACCTTTAGGGTCAGATAGTCCTCATTGATGCCTATATCCCCAATATATTCTATGTTTAATCCCTCTTGGGTAACGAAAGCGTTGGTCCAATTCCATTCTTTGCCAGTCCCAAGGTTTGTTTCTCCCATATAGTGGAAATGTTCATCCATTAGGATGACCACTATGGGCTTCTCTTCTTTAACGGTCTTGATGGTTGCATCAGGCAGACCTTTCAACATAAACCGGTAATACACATTTCGATAAGGGTCATAAAGAATCGCACCATACATATCTTCTTTCATATAATTCTCTATAACCAATTCATCTGGAGTTTTTTTGACATCGCTGTAATCTATGGAATGAATGGTGCGAGCCACGTTACTCCCGCCGTAGACTGTTTGGGTTGCATCTTCGTCCCATCGGGTCAGGTAGAGATTATGGGAGGCAGGAAAACTGAACACAAGTTCCTTGTTGGGAGAGAGTGTTGAAAATACCTGGGTGGGCAATCCGCCTTCCCAATTCGCATTATTGCCATAAATCTCTTTCGGATACGTATGACGGAAGTCCACCTGGTTCGTAGCTGTATTTATATAGGCACTGAATTTAAAGCGTTCAATATTCTCAGCCGGAACGGACAACATGGACTGACCGGTCAATATCAATGTCGAATCTATTGGAATAAACGAAGTTACGGTACTCAGTAGGTATTGCGGATAATAGTTGGGCCAATCCGGTTCCTTGGAAGCTCCGGTCAATGGAATATGCGCTTTGACTTTTCCTTGTGCGTCAGCCAATTCCACTTGGACCATTGGCATATTATAGATGTAGATGGAGTCCGCATTCTTGATGTGATAGCCGGACACTTTCAATATTGCGTTAGGGCCTTCTTTATTGTAGGCTATCCTTTTAACGTAGGTCGTGTCATCATAATTATAAAAATAAATGGCATTCTTATAAGGATTCAGAAACGTCAGGAACCTTTTGCCCAACGAATCAGTCCACAATTGCATATAAGGAGGTTTCGGTGCGGTTTCTGCATCCAAATAGAATTTTTTTTCACCCTTTTCTGCTAATTGGAAAGTAGCGGTGAGTTTTCCTTCCATCTCATTGTCAACCTTCACCACACCATTTCTACAGGAAGTTAATGCAAGGATAAGCAACGTTACAAATAAAAAATGTAGCAATTGTGTAATTTTCATAACCTAATTATTTAGTGATTGCAAAAATACTCATTATTAGGCATTCGATATTAAGAGTCTGTTTAAATTTTCCTCTTTTAGATTTATTTTCAGCTTCTGTTGAGTCTCTTTCCGGTCTCTTTTCCCGGCATACTTCGTCACGTAGCCCGCTACGTTCCTCAGTACACCGGAAAAATATCCTCGGAAACAGCACTCAAAATAAAGCTGAGCAAAATTTAAACAGGCTCTAAGTTTCCCATAAAAATGTGTATGCAGTTTTGTATGCAATACTCCTTAACGCCTACAATGGGAGTCTTGCATATAAACCTGCATATCAAATGAAGTAATCAATTATACTTTGGGCGGGTTAGAATTGGGCATTTTTCACATTACCTGCCCTGCATGCATTGACATCCTCGAAGAGGTTGCACTTCGCACGCCTGACTCTTTCTTGCTTCGTACGTCCGACTCTTTCTTCCCTCGTACATTCGGCAACCTCGGAGAGGTTGAACGATGCTTAACCGCGGGTGGCTCCCCGAAGGGGAACACCTGCGGATTACCTCATCCTCCTCCCTTCCATCGACCTCGTAGGGGTCGAACCACGTTTATTCTGCCTGAAAGAACCGCTCATCCATCTTAATCCCATTCTTACGGACGAGAGCTTGAGCAACTGTAGATAGAGGACAGGCTATATAAATGGATGAATCGGGAAAGAGTCAGTCAGAAGAATGTGGTCGGACATGCGTGGTTCGACCCCTTTGAGGTCGATGTGAGAGAGCGAGGATAGATCCGCAGGTGTTCCCCTTCGGGGAGCCACCAGCGGTTACCCATAGTTCAACCTCTCCGAGGTTGCCGGGTGTGCGAGGCAAGCAAGAGTTGAGTGTTAGCTTCGCTCAAATGCAGGTTTAGCCAGCTCAAATGCAGGTTTAGCTTCTTTAAATGCAGGTTTAGCCGATTCAGATGGAGGTTGGGTGACACCATCCTGGCTTTTTCTCCTCCTTACAGTGTGATTCCCTTCCGGCTGCCTTCACGCTTTCACCGTCGTTCAAACTGTTGCAACTCAGTGGGATGTTGTGAAAGATAGAGCCTTCACGCATCTTTCACACCTTTCCTTTGTGGTTTCCTTGCCTTCCCCTGATGTCAGGCACTGCCGTCGTCTGCTTCTTATATATGCGCCACCTGCTTCTAAAGACTAAGGACGCTGCTTTCAAAGTATAAGGAGAAAACCGGTAAAAACAGAACCGGGCCGTGCATCTGTAGTGGTACGCCGGGTGTGTGAAAGCAGGGTGAAGGATGTATCTTTCACACCAATTCCTTGTACAGTAGATATTTGCAGGCCGTTGAAGGCGTGAAGGCAGTTTGTTGCCAAATATGGTGCAGGCGGTTTCTGGTGCGCCATGCACCTGTTTTGCACCTCATTTTTCATTTATAAAAAATAGCTGCTTACGATTTGTCAAATGATTGTATATCAGTTGGATGCTGTGAAACATACCCGATATTCATTTATATTTCCGTTTATATTCGGGCACAGAATCCGGTTTCACCGAAAAACTGTAAGTCGGTTGATTTTTCCTTTGCTTCTGCCTCTGTTTTTATCTTTCACCAAGCGAGGGTGCATCAAAACATAGATTAACTTTCATTTTGTCATCTTGAGCGAAGCGAAAGATCTCAAAACAGATGCTGATGTAGTCGAGATGCTTCACTTCGTTTTGGGTGGTATAAGCGGTTCGACCTCTTTGAGGATGTCAGTGCATGCCGGGAAGGCAATGTGGAAATGTACCATTCTAACCCGTGCAAAGCATAAGTTTATCATGAAGTCATAGATGTCCGATTGTTATCCTGTCAAAATTATTTTTATGGAATAATGCTTCTGTTTCCCGATTAATATGTTTATATTTGCCGCTGGTTTTTGGTACGAAGTTCTCGCAGATAGCCATTAAAGATGCTCATACTCTGTAACATAGATAACTAAAAACTGCAGTTTGTAGTTAAAATACTTAACCGTTATAATCAAAACATGTATGCGTAGATGTCTGTTTTTGTGCCTGATGGCGCTTTCCCAGTTTGGCTACTCACAGCATATCATAGGAGTGGGTGCTGATGTGAATGAACGGGTCAACTTGGCTCAACGAGAGGTGTTGGATACCAGCCGGTTCCAGTGTGTGTATCAACATTTGGTATATGAGCCAGAACGTGATGCGATGAGGGATTATTATGAAATTCTTTTGGTAGGCAGCAGTTATAGCAAGTATGAGGACTATGCGGCCTATCAGTTGGATTCTTTGATGAAGACAATTCCTACGGAGGAAATGACTTTCAACGACTATTTTGCCTTGTCCATGCGCTATAAGTCGGAGCCGGAAAGTCTGATAAGGGACTTCAAGTCTAATAATATGACATTTTATGGGCGGGTATATGTAGATAATTATATTTATGAAGAGCCTGTTCCGGCTATTTCATGGAAGTTGGAGGATGGGACAGAAGAAGTCTGCGGTTACCTTTGCCACAAAGCGACAGCCACCTTCCGTGGACGTGTCTGGACGGCCTGGTACAGCGATATACCGATTAACAACGGGCCGTGGAAATTCGGGAATCTGCCCGGGCTGATTCTGAAACTGGAGGATGCCAAGGGGGAACATAGGTTCAAGGCTGTGGGCTTCAAGCAGGATACAGTGGAATTCGGCTATCAGAAACGTGATTATATGAAGACAAAGCGCAAGCAGTATAACGCTGCGCTGGCCAAGTATAAGGCCGAGGCGTGGAAATTGGTGGAAAACACGGAGCTTCATCCTACGAATTTAGACGGGACTCCGGTCAAGATACCCCATCGCAAGTTGTTTTATAACCCGATAGAACTGGAGTAGGCAGATGAGGTGTGCGATTCTTGTACTGGTTTTGCTGGCGGCCGGATGGTGCAGTGGCTTGGCCGCACAGGTAGAGGGCACGGTGCGTTCGGACAAGGGAGAGCCTTTGGCAGGCGCGATGGTCAAAGCGGTGGATGCCGACGGTGGGGTGCTTGCCTACGCTATTGCCGACGGCGGGGGACATTATGTCTTACAGGTGGAACCGCTGCCCGAACCGTTGCGCCTGGTGTTTTCGTGCATGGGCTACGAGGTACTGGAACGGACAGTGGACGACCCCGCGCAGCCTGTGGATGTGCGTCTCCGCGAAAAAGTATTCGAGTTGAAGGAGGTAGTGGTGCGGGTGCCTCCCATCCGGGCATTGGGCGACACGTTATTGTATGACGTAGCGTCCTTCCGCAGTCAGTCGGATCGTAGCATCGAGGACGTCATCAAACGCCTGCCGGGCATCGAGGTGCAGGACAATGGCCGTATCTTCTACAACGGCGAGGCCATCAACAAGTTCTACATCGAAAACCTGGATTTGCTGGGCGGGCGTTACGCCATCGCTACGCGCAACATCTCGGCAGACGACATCGCGTCGGTCAGTGTCTACGAGAATCACCAACCCGTGCAGGCCTTGAAAGATATTCGCATGAGCGACCGCGCGGCATTGAACCTGACCCTGAAACGGCAGCGCACGCTGAAGCCCATCGGTTATATGAAAGCCGGAGCCGGTTGGGGCGGGGAGACGAAATGGCAAGGGGAATTGTTCGGCATGTTGGTGTCTCCCAAGAACCAGACCCTTGTCACGGCCAAAGGCAATAACTTCGGTGAGGAGTACCGCAACGAGACGCAGCAGCTGATAGGCAGCTTGTTCGATACGAAAACCCTGGCCTACGGCGTGTTCTCGCAGATGCCTTTCGGGGAGGCACAGATTCCGCAGTCGCGCTATTTCCGGAACCGTTCGGTCACCGCTTCGGTGAATACGTTGCAGAAACTCCACGAGCATCTGACGCTGACTGTGTCTGCTGATTACATTCGTGAAAAAGATTCTTATCAGAATGCCCAGGTGACCGAATATTATGCCACGGGCGAACAACCGGTGCGTGTGGCAGAGGACAGCCGCTCGCATCTGGACGGGCATGAAGCCAACTTCTCGCTCAAGATGGAGAACAATGCATCGACCCGTTATGTGGTGGATGAGTTGCGCTTCAAGGGCCGTTTCCATACCAACCGTTATCTGCTTTCCAACGAAAACTTTATGGAACAGACATTGCGCAACCGCGATTACAACGCCAGCAATAACTTCAGCGCGGTGTTTCGTAAGGATCGCCGGGTGTATGAGGTACATTCGCTGGTATCGGTTTCGAGCACGCCGTCCAATGCCATGCGGGTGGTTTATCCGGTGCGTGATTCGCTGGGGGGCAGCCAATGGGCAGAGGGGCTGTCGTTCCATACGCGGGAGAGCACTGCTTTTTCCTGGCTGGCCGGGTATCGCAGCAGCGTGGGGGCAGACCTGTCTTTCGAATCGTTTTATGAGACTTTCCGTTCGGAGGGCCGTCATGGGTGTTCGGCAGATGCCTTGTCTGTAAATGACGACAGCGGCTATAAGCTGGTGACTTCCATAGAGCCTTATTTCCAGTGGAAAGGAGATAAACTGACGTGGCGCACGTCGGTGCCTGTCAGGATGCACGACCTGAAATACCATGACGCTTGGGGAGGCGGCATGTATACCTTGCACAAGCCTTACGTGGAGTTCCGCACCACTTTCTATTTCTTTTTGCCTCGTAATGTAAAGGCTACGCTGGAGGGAGGAAGGCGATATGACATCGGCGGCATGGAAGATTTCGTTGTGAATCCGGTCTATGTCACCTACCGCCGGCAGAATACCATCGGGGCGGGTGTGCTGGGAGTGCGCCGCAGTGACTATGTGTCGGCATCCGTCCGCCACCGTAATACAGTGGAAGGCTTGTTCTGCTCGTTGCGGGGGATGTTCAGCCGTACAGTCAACAACCGGATGGTCACAACAGAGGTCGATGCAGACCAGACTACTACGGGGCAAGTTCAGGCCCGTCACACTGGATATAATGCGGATGTCATGGCGAATGTTTCCAAGAATGTCCGGGCGTTGAATACGACTTTTTCCTTGATAGGCAGTGCCATTTTCCTGAAGCGGGCAACGCAGCGGCAGGGACATGTGGTGGACATCAAGAATCGGATGTATACGTTGCGAGGTGAAGTGAGGGGGTATTTGTGGGCAGACCGGTTGTCGTTCTCGCTGGACGGAGAGTATGTGCGGACGTCGCAGGTGTCTGATGCGCTGCAGTCACCGGTGGCGGTAGACGATGTGACCGCACACGCCCGGCTTTCCTTTTTTCCGTTCAAGTCGTTTGAGGTCTATGCCAAGGCGTATTATAACAATGCAGAGCTTTTCGGCAGCGGTCGCCAGGTGAATGTGTTTGTAGATGGCGGGATGCGCTATTCGGTGGGAAAGTTTGAGGTGGAGTGTACTGGACATAATCTGACTGACCGGCAGGTTTATGCCTATACCCGTCTCAGCAATTACGACTTGTACACGTATTCGTTTGCTCTGCGTCCGTTGGAATTTTTGTTCACGGTGAAATATAATTTCTGAGGCGCTGTCGCGGATTACACGGATTATGTTTCGTCCCAAACAATGTCTGCGTCCGATTTCGTATCAAACGCAGAGGCACAGAGTTCCGTAACTGTCTGTCGGAAAACTCCCGCTATCGGGAGATGCTTCACGCGTGTTACCAATGACAGCATGATAGGAACTGAATGGTTTTCGGACAAGCTCCTCCTGTCAGCCTTATTGGTTGGAGGCTTCCTTGTGTGCTTATCGCACCTTCTTTTCTTTGTCTCTACTGCTTATGCGGGTATAAGCGAACACACCGACTGCTGTCAGCACGGCACCGGCAAGGCTCCATAGTTCTTTTGAAAGAAACAACTCCCACCGGAAAAGGCATGCGATGGGATGATATGCGAGGCCTATGAGGGTAGCTATGGCCAGTCGTTGGTAGTTCGATGCGCTTTTCCTGAACAGCATGTCGAGGCAAAACAGGGTGGGCACGAATACGATGTAGTTGATGTCCGACACGTCAGTGCAGAGGTTTATGACCACGGCTATCAGCATGAATCCTGCTATGGCCAATATGATTTTCGCGTTCCTTTTCATCATGAATTTGTTTTTGTGATGTGGCAAAGGTATATTTTGTAGAAAGAAAAACAAAAAAACAGTCAAAAAAATTGCATATATCCGGTGAATGCCTTATCTTTGCACCGCTTTTTAACAGAAAGCTTCTGTTTGGACTATGGTGTAATGGTAGCACAACAGATTTTGGTTCTGTTTGTCCAAGTTCGAATCTTGGTAGTCCAACTATAAAAAAGAGGGTATACCCCAATCGGGTATATCCTCTTTTTTATGAGCTGGGGGTGTGTCGGGGAACCGCTTTAAGGATTTTTGTAATCAGGATTCAGTTCTGTAGGCACCGGTGCATGCACCTCTTCTTTCCACTGGTCTAAAACCCGGGATAACTCTTCGACCTTTTGCGGGTATGCGCCCGACAGTTCTTCCCGTTCACTGATGTCATTCACTACATTATACAGCTCATACTTGCCCGTTTCATAGTTTTCTATCAGTTTCCATTCTCCCTGGCGGACGACAGAAACCGGGCGGGTACGGAAACGTCTGTCTGTGGTCTCCACATTACCCCCTTCCAGATAAGCGGGGAAATGCCAGTACAGCACACGTTCAGACACCTTGGCATCCTTCCCGGAACGCAACATCCCGGTCAGATCCATTCCGTCCAGCAGCAGGTGGTCCGGTGAGATGCCGGTCAATGTCAGCAGAGTAGGAAAAATATCCAGTTGGGAAACAGCCACGTCCGGGTACGTCCGGTGTTCAAACACATCTTTCCAGTAGAACACGAGCGGTACCCGGATGCCTCCTTCGTAGAACGAACCTTTTCCGGCGCGCAGTGGCCACTGCTTGGAAATGTCGTACACCCCGCCATTGTCGCTGGTGAATATAATCAGGGTGTTGTCTTCCAGTCCGTTGTCTTGCACAGCCTGCCATACGCGGCCCACATTGCGGTCCATGGCTTCCACCAATGCCGCATAGGTGGGGTTATGGTGAGCTTCCGTGGCTGGTTTCTCCTTGTATTTCTGTATCAGTTCCGGCTCGGCCTGTAAAGGCGTATGCACCGCATACGTGGCATAATACAAGAAGAAAGGGCGGGAGCGGTCTGCCTTGCGTATCAGTTCGGCAGCTTCACGTCCCAGGCGGTCCGTCAGGAATTCTCCTTCCGGTCCGTCGGATAAATTGGCATTGTGGTATGGCGAAAAATAGGTGCTCGGGTTGCCGGCGTGGTTGCCGCCTATGTTCTTGTCTATCCCGCAGGGCGTGGGGTCGTTAGTGACATGCCATTTCCCTACGTGAAATGTCTGATAGCCGGCTTCCTGCAACACCCGTGGCAGAATCTGGAATCCGTCGGGCAGGGATTCGTGGTTGGGGATGGGTATCAGTTTCCGGTGGGCTGCCTTGCCACGCTCTGAACTTCCCACGGTGTAGATACCGTGACGCGGGGCATATTGTCCGGTCAGCATACAGGCGCGGCTGGGTGCGCTGTTGGCTGCACCTGCGTATGCTTGCGGAAACCATATTCCGGCTTCGCGCAGTTTGTCGATGTTAGGCGTCTCGTAGTAACCGCTGCCGTTGCCACTCAAATCCGTCCAACCCAGATCGTCGATGTTTATCAGTATGATGTTCGGACGTTCCTCTTTCACTTCCTGTGCGGTGACAGGCAAGGTGCAGCCTATGGAGGAAAGCACCGCCAGATTAACGGGTAAATGCTTTTTCATCTTTATAGGTAAGTAGTCAATTAGATTGAATTTATATCAAACACAGAGACACAAAGTTCTGTAACTGTCTGTCGGTAAAATGACGGGAGGGCACAGAGTCCGCGGCTTCGCCGCAACCGAGAGCAGGGAAATTAACTCTGTGAGCTATGGACAAGAAAACAAAAACTCTGTGTCTCTGTGTTTAGTACACATTTGCTTAAATCAAAACAGCTTCTGCAAACAACGATAAATGATAAATAAAGAGGCTGTCCCAGCATGGCGGACTGACAATCTGTCTCCTGTGTTGGGGCAGCCTCTTCTTATGTATGAATAACGGTCAACCTGTTACCATCCGGGGTTCTGGGTCAGGTTGGGATTCAGCAGGATTTCGTCGGTGGGAACCTGATACAGGTAATACTTCTCCAACCAGCCTCTGCCCTCAGCAACGGGGTCGTTGAAGAGATAGAGGTATCCTTCGGTCATCGAGCCGTTGGTGCCGTCAGACAGACCGGTTTCGGGATTGTAGAGGGTCATGTTGTTGGCTGAGGCATATTCTTTGGTCACCCAAATACCTTTCGGTGCACGGTTGAGGAACCACGGAGCCATGCGCCAGCGGCGAACATCGTAGAAGCCGAATCCTTCGCCCATCAGTTCGATGATGCGTTCACGGCGTACTTCCCACAGCAGGGCGGGTACCTGGATGCCGGCATCGTTGCCTGCCGGATAATAGTAAGGACGGTCAGGATCGAAGTTGTCGTCTATTTCAGCCACGTTCATGCGGGCCACTTCGGCACGGTCTCTCAGCCGGTTGATACTGCGGTCGGCAGCAGCCTGGTCGAATGAACCGAGTTCGGCTTTGGCTTCTGCATAGTTCAGCAGCACTTCCTCAATTTTAAAGATAGGCTTGTCGGCCACGTTGAGGCTACCGTTGTTGAAGTTTTCTTCCCATCCGCACCATAATTTCCACAGGTAGTAACCGGAACGGCATTGCACGTAGGCACTTGTGCCCAGGCGGGGAATTTCCGGTACCAGTGAGGCCGACCAGTTCTGTGCCGGCAAGCGTTTCATGCCCACGCCGGGATTGCTGCATGTGTAGTTGGCACCCATGATGTCAATATACTCGCGGTCTGCCGGGTCGTCGGTGTAGCCCCATGTGGCATTCGGGTTCTCTTCCGGTTTGTTGGCACCGCCCGCTTCTACCGTATAGGGTGGCATTACGGTGTGGTAGAGGCGCGGGTCGCGGTCGCGGAAGGTGTCATACATGGTATGGTCGCCGTAGTAGCCCGATTCCGGGTTGTGGATGGGTTTTCCGTTCTTCATCAGGTAGAGGTCCACTGTGTTCTGGTTCATTTCAATGCTTTGGCTGGAAGTGTGCTCTAAGTAGCATCCTCCCTGCACGGGGTTCACATCCGTAACGTATGATTTGTAGAGGATGATGCCCGGCACCAGGCCCAGATCGTCCGTAGTCCACATTTCACCATATCCGGCTCCCGGCTGTCCGTCAGTTCCGGTATAGAGGGTGGGGTAGTCGGCCATCAGCAGTTCCGATACGCGTACACACTCATTGAGCAGGGCATCGGCTCCATCCATGTTGTGATACTTGCGCCAGGTACCTTCGCGCAGGGTGAAGCGCGAAATAGCTGCACGCACACAGTCGCGGTTGATGGTGTTCGAGCCGTCCTGGTCCTCAAAGTCGCCGATATGTTCTTCTGCCCATTGCAGGCGTGTCAGCACCGAGTCGGCTACCTCAGCGCGCGGCATCCGTGCGCCATAGGTTTCGGGTGAAGACTCGTCCAGGACTTTGTTTACCCAAGGCACATCGCCAAAGCGGTTGATGAGCTCCATGTACCAGAAAGAGTGGAAGAAGTAACCTACCGAGCGCCAGTGGTCCTTCTCGGCCTGTGTCATCTCTGCCTGGTCCAGGTGGGACAGCATGATGTTGACGCGGCGGATGAAGGAACTGAAGTCCCAGCCGTTGCCCGAAGTGGCATTGCCTATTGTCTGGTATGCATACTCGTTGAAGCCGCTTTGTCCACGGTTATTCAGGTAGTTGGCGTCCACGTCGCCTTCGTATTGTCCGCCTACGCCCCATCCGTTGTTGCGGGTCGAGGTAGCAATGGTGGTATTGGTGAACATCTCGTAGCAGGGCCACATGAAGCTCTTGAAGTTGTCATAAGAAGAGAATGCATTGTCTTCTGTCAGGTCGGTGATGGGTGATTTGTCCAGGAAACTGTCATTGCATCCGGTCAGTGTCATCCCTGCTAAAGCCACAATGCCTATAATCAGTTTTTTCATAATTCGTTGTTTTTTTATGGTTGTTAAAGTGAAAGATTGATACCGAACGAAACCGTGCGGGAAGCCGGGTAGTTCCATGACAATGTTTCCGGGTCGATACCTTTGGGAAGCGAGGTAAAGGTAGCCAAGTTTTCTACACTCACGAATGCTTTCAGTGAGGAGAGGCTGATCTTATTTATCCATGCCTTGGGAAAATTGTATGAGAACGTCAGGTTCTTGATGCGCAGGTAGGAAGCATCAGACAGGTATCTGTCGGACTGCCGGTAGTTGGAACCCATGTTGCCGTATTCGTCATAGATACGCGGGAATTCGGCATTCGGGTTGGCGCAGGTGTAGTCGCCGTTGGCGGCATCCACCGGTCTCCAGTAATTTTCCGTGCCTTCATACAGTGCAATGAATTTGAAGTCGCTGTACATGGGGAATACCATGTTGTTGGCCAACCAGACATCGCGTTTTCCGGTGCCTTGCAGGAAGATGCTCAGGTCGAAGCCCTTATAGCTGGCTCCTAAGTTGATGCCATAGAGATAACGTGGCAGGTTATTGCCGATTATCTTGCGGTCGCCCGGATTGTCATAAGTGCCTTCGCCTTCGTATATCACGTTTTCGCCCATGGTTTCATCGTCCCGCAGGTTTTTGAATTTCACATCGCCCGGACGCGGGTTGTAGCCGTTGATAGTGGTAACTCCTTCCTTCAGTTGCCAGGTCTGGGTATCTACAAAGTCATCTACCGTGTAGAAGCCATCATAGACATAGCCCCAGATTTCTCCCAATTCCTGGCCTTCATAGAAGCTGCTCAACAATTTGGACTCATTACTATCATACTTGGTGATGACGCTTTTCGAGTCGGACAGGTTGAAGCCCACACGGTAACTCCAGTCGCCGATACGGTCGCGCCAGTTCAGGTTGATTTCCCAGCCGCGTGTACGCATGTCGGCGGTGTTCTGATAAGGAGCATTGGCGCCAACTACGGCCGGCAACTGCATGCCCGGTGCCAACATGCCCACCGTGTTCTTCTGGTACCATTCAAACAGACCGCTCAGGCGGCTGTTGAACAGCGCGAAGTCAATACCCACGTTGGTAGTCTTTACCTTTTCCCAGGTAAACGATGTGCTGACCAGAGAAGGAAGTGTTGTGATGGCGGCTACCCGGTTGCCGTCTACCAGCCATCCGTTATAGCTATTGTTGATGGTCATTGAAGGAATGAATGCATATTCCACGATGTTCTGGTTACCAATCATACCGTAAGAAGCACGGGGCTTCAGCATGTTCAGCCATTCCTGTGTGCCGCTCATGAACTTTTCCTGCGTGATGTTCCAACCTACCGATACGGAGGGGAAGAAACCGAAGCGGTTGTCTTTGGGGAAGCGGGAAGAACCGTCGTAACGGCCGTTGACTTCCAGCAGGTATTTGTCCTGGTAGTTGTAGTTTACACGGAAGAAACCGCCGCGCACTGCATATTCTGAATAAGAATCTGTAGCTGTCAGGGTAGACGTACCGCCTCCTAATGAGGGCACTTCCGTTACTGCCTGGCCGTATGAATAGTTATCTACCGTTTCACGATAGCTTGATTCCTGGTTGAAGCCTGCCATGATTTTGAAGTGATGGTCGGCTGCTACATCGAAGCTGTATGTGCCGTAGAGGTTGATGGCATTGTAGTCGGTGTAACGTCTGTTTTTACGCAGGTAGTCGTTGGACGGGTATTCATCTGCCCCACCCTGTATAGAAGTCATTTGTATTTTGCCTGTATAATAGTGGTAGTCGTAGATGTTCTTGTCATACGTGTATTCAAAGGCGATTTCCAGTCCTTTCAACGGTTTCAGGATGGACTTCAGGAAGATTCGCGGATTGTCATAAAGAACTTTGTTCGTATTGGCAAGTAAAACCTGGTTCTTGGGCGTGAAGAAAGGCAAATTATCATCGTCCTTTCCGTATCCCGCAGGCATGTTCCCTTCCGGATAATAGGATATAAGGCGGGTGCCGTAGATGGCGCCGACTGGAGACTGGGGATGGTTGCGCTTGCTGTGGGCGTAACTTAAAGTAGCCTCCTGTGTGAACCACGAGGTAATATCGGCCGATAAGAACGCGCTGACGTTCATACGGCGGAAGGAGTCCTTGTCGGTGATCAATACACCATCACTGTCCACCAAGCCGGCCGACAGACGATAACGGAGCCGGTTCGTACCTCCGCTTACCGAGATGTTGTGTGTTTGCCTGAAGCTGGTTTCCAGCATGTTCTTTACAAGGTCTTTTTCGTTGAGGAAGTACAGTGCACCATTGCTGTCCCGATAGATGCCGTCGCCTTGTGTAGGTACGGAAGAGGGGTCGGCCTGGTATTGGTCCAACAATTCCAGCCAGCGGGTGACACTGGGTGTGCCCAGCGACCAATAATCGTCGCCAGATGCTTCCCGGTATGCTTCCAAATACGTTCTCAGCGATGTCTGTTTGGGCAGGTTCATGGCGCTGGAGAAAGCGAAGTTGTTGTTGTAATTCAGTTGGAAGCGTGCTTCTTTGTCGGGGCGCTTGGTCGTGACCAAGATAACGCCACCGGCAGCGCGGGCACCGTAAATAGCCGTTGAAGCGGCATCCTTCAGTACCGTAATCGACTCGATGTCGTCCGGATTCAGCAGGTCGATATCGCCCTCTACATTATCAATCAGTATCAGCGGTGCCACGGTTGCTCCATAAGTACCGTCACTGTTCTGGATACCCAGCGAGTAGGCACCACGGATTTGGAACGACTTGCTGTCGCCCACTGCATTACCTCCACTGCTGACCAGCAGTCCCGGTACGGCTCCCTGCAAGGCTTCTGAGGCGCTTGTCAGCGGGCGGTCTCCCAAGGCTTCGGTCATTTTTACGGTGGTGACGGCACCGGTCAGGTTGGCTTTCTTTTGTGTGCCGAAACCCACTACTACCACTTCGTTCAGTGTCTGGTTGTCCTCCTGCAATGTGATTTTCAAGGGGCTTCCGGCTTTGGCTGCGATTTCCTGCTTTTTATAGCCAATAAACGTGACCACGATGGTGGCTCCTTCATTGACTTGCAGGGTAAAATTGCCGTCCATGTCGCTTATGACACCATTGTTGGTAGTCCCTTTTTCCATGATGGTGGCTCCTGCCACAGGACCAATGTTGTCACTTACCGTACCGGTTACTGTAATTTTTTTCACTTGCTGTTGGGAAAAGACTTCCGGTGTTTCGCCGGCATAGATACCGACGGGTGTCAGGAAAGCCCCACAGAAAGCAGCTGCATAAAGATATACCTTCACTTGAGTAGAAAATTTCTTCATGTTTCTCTTTTTTGGTTTAGACTATTATTAATTAACTCGATGATTTGTTTCCATATTTTTTCCTCCGGTTCGTTTTCCTTTTCCGGAGAGTTTTGAACTGCTTCCCACTGTTCACGCATCTTCCGCTTCACGACAGGCAGGCTTGCTGCTTGTTTTAGTTCATCCGTCCGGGCACACATACACATCACGGCTTTTAGCATCTTTATTATATGTTTGCCTGCGTGTTTCATGGGTTCGATAATTTGCATTTATTATAAATACACGCATTCTCTGCCTTTCCCCCCAAGCTCAATTGATTTTTTTTAAATCTAATTTGTCCTTTTGAAGAATAAATTTGTCTTTCTATCCTTCCGTATTGTAAATGCGGACCGGCCGGATTGCGGGCTTTTCTGCCGGGTAATCGGGGCGGCTGTAAGCAGATGAGTCCGGCAGAAGGCAAAAGTATAAGCAGTAAAATCCTGGGGTATAAGGAGCGAATTGCCAGGCGCTAAGAAGCACGCTTGTTATATATAAGAAGTAACTTGCTGTACAACAGATATATATGTTTTTGCTTATGCCGTATATACTCTTGCAGGAAAAGGTCGGAGCGTCTTGCCTGCTGACTATTTTTTAAAAGACTTTTTTCTGTTTATTTAAATATTTTATTTGTATATTTGCGGCCATAGTTGCTATGAGTAAAATGAAAGACGAAAAAGATATGCTGCTGCGTTTGAAAAATGGAGACACGGAAGCCTTTGCTTGTGTGTACAGACGCTATTGGCGGAAAGTCTATCGTTTTGCTTCTCTTTATATCACTTTGCCTGCCGATGTGGAAGAGGTAGTGCAGGATGTCTTCCTCAGCCTGTGGAAGAAGCGCGGCACCATTGAGGTGGAACAGGGTCTGGACGGCTATCTGTTCATTGCCACCCGCAACACTGTTTTTAACCATTTGCGTCGTCATTTCAATTATTCTTTCTATCGGGCTACTGTGGAAGAAGCTGTCGGTAACAGTTATAATAATGTCGAAGAAGACCTTCATGTTGCCGAGCTCCGCCAGCGTTTGTACAGTTTGCTGGGTTCGATGCCGACCCGTCGTCGTGAGGTGTTTCTTCTGAGCCGCGAGGGCCAGTTCAGTTACAAAGAAATTGCCGTGCGGCTTGGCATTGCGGAGAAGACTGTAGAACGCCATATCAACGAGGCGCTGAAATACCTGCGTCAGTATCTGTTGGAGTCGTAGAGGAATCAGTACCGCTATTTTTTTGTGGTCCGCTACTCCCGTTTCTTTCCGTTGTACGTCCGTATTTTCGCAGAAAAGGAGTATCTTTGCCGGGAAAAGTCCGATGGGACAGTCTTCGCATACTAAAAAGCATTGATTCTATGGATAAAGATATCGTCCTCACCCCCATGATGAAGCAGTTTCTCGACCTCAAAGCAAAGCATCCCGATGCCTTGATGCTGTTTCGTTGCGGGGACTTCTATGAAACCTACTCCACCGATGCCGTGGTGGCTTCGGAGATACTGGGCATCACCCTGACCAAACGCAACAACGGCAAGGGCGGACAGACCATTGAGATGGCAGGATTCCCTCACCACGCGTTGGATACTTACCTGCCCAAGCTGATTCGTGCCGGCAAGCGTGTGGCTATCTGCGACCAGCTGGAGGACCCTAAGCTGACCAAAAAACTGGTGAAGCGCGGCATCACGGAACTGGTGACCCCCGGCGTCTCTATCGATGACAATGTGCTGAATTATAAGGAAAACAATTTCCTGGCCGCTGTGCATTTCGGCAAAGGAGCCTGCGGAGTGGCTTTTCTGGATATATCGACGGGAGAGTTTCTGACTGCAGAAGGGACTTTTGATTACGTGGATAAGCTGCTGAACAATTTCGCTCCCAAAGAGGTATTGTTTGAACGGGGCAAACGCCCGATGTTTGAAGGCAACTTTGGCAACAAGTTCTTTACATACGAGCTGGACGACTGGGTGTTTACCGAAACTACCGCCCGCGAGCGATTGCTGAAGCACTTTGAGGTGAAAAATCTGAAAGGGTTCGGGGTGGAACATCTGAAAAACGGTATCATTGCTTCCGGAGCCGTCTTGCAGTATCTCATCATGACGCAACACACGCAGACCGGACACATCACTTCGCTGGCACGTATTGAAGAAGACAAATACGTCCGCTTGGATAAGTTTACTGTGCGCAGCCTCGAACTGACTGGCTCCATGAACGATGGCGGCAGCAGCCTGCTGGACGTGTTGGACAAAACCATCAGTCCGATGGGTGCCCGCTTGCTGAAGCGCTGGCTGGTGTTCCCGCTGAAAGACAAGAGACCTATTGATGCGCGGCTGGATGTGGTGGAGTATTTTTTCAGGCATCCGGATTTCAAAGACCTCATCGGGGAGCAGCTGCACCAAGTGGGCGATATGGAACGCATCTTGTCCAAGGTGGCCGTAGGGCGTGTGTCGCCCCGCGAAGTAGTGGCGCTGAAAGTGGCGCTGCAAGCCATTGAGCCTATCAAGGCAGCCTGTCTGGAAGCAGACAATGCCAGCCTGAACCGCATTGGAGAACAACTGAATATCTGCCAGTCGGTGCGCGACCGCATTGAGAAGGAGATAAACAACGATCCGCCTCTGCTCGTCAATAAAGGAGGTGTCATCAGGCAGGGAGTCAGCGCGGAACTGGACGAACTGCGCCGCATAGCCTATTCGGGCAAGGACTATCTGTTGCAAATACAGCAGCGTGAGAGCGAACAGACGGGCATCCCCAGTCTGAAGATTGGTTACAACAATGTGTTCGGCTATTACATCGAGGTGCGCAACGCCCATAAAGACAAGGTGCCCCAGGAGTGGATACGTAAGCAGACACTGGCCAATGCCGAGCGCTACATCACCCAGGAACTGAAAGAATACGAAGAGAAGATTCTGGGGGCTGAAGACAAGATTCTGATATTGGAAGCTCAGTTGTATAACGAACTGGTGCAATCGCTTGTTGAGTTCATCCCGCCCATCCAGATAGATGCCAACCAACTGGCACGGCTGGATTGCCTGCTCTCCTTCGCCACAGTGGCTCGGGAGAACAAGTATATCCGTCCTGTCGTGGCCGACGATGATGTGCTGGAGATTCACCAAGGGCGTCATCCCGTCATCGAGAAGCAATTGCCCATAGGCGAGCAATACGTGGCCAATGATGTACGTCTGGATACGGAAACGCAGCAAATCATCATTATTACCGGTCCCAACATGGCAGGTAAATCAGCCTTGTTGCGCCAGACGGCTCTCATCACTCTGATGGCACAGATTGGAAGTTTTGTGCCGGCCGAGAGCGCCCACATCGGATTAGTCGACAAGATATTCACCCGTGTGGGGGCCAGCGATAATATTTCGGTGGGTGAATCTACATTTATGGTCGAGATGAACGAGGCTGCCAATATCCTGAACAACCTTTCGCCCCGCAGCCTCGTGTTGTTCGACGAGTTGGGTCGCGGCACTTCCACTTACGACGGCATATCTATCGCCTGGGCCATTGTGGAGTATATACACGAACACCCCAAGGCTCGTGCCCGTACCCTTTTCGCCACGCACTACCACGAGTTGAACGAGATGGAAAAGAGCTTCAAACGCATCAAGAACTACAATGTGGCAGTACGCGAGGTGGATAATAAGGTTATCTTTCTCCGCAAACTGGAGCCTGGAGGCAGCGAACATTCTTTTGGCATACACGTGGCCAAGATGGCCGGTATGCCCAAGAGCATCGTGAAGCGGGCTGATGAAATCCTGAAGCAGTTGGAACAGGAAAACCGCCGGACAGGTTCCGTCTCAGGAAAGACCATCACCGAAGGGGCTTCGTCGGCGGGGGGCATGCAACTCAGCTTCTTCCAGTTGGACGACCCGGTGCTGTGCCAGATTCGTGACGAAATACTGAATCTTGATGTCAATAACCTCACTCCGCTGGAAGCGCTGAACAAGCTGAATGACATCAAGCGGATTGTGCGGGGGAAGTAGAGAGTAAGCTTTATTGGTTATACTTCAGGCGCAGATTTCATGGAATAGACTGGATTTCTTTTTTAGAATCCGTATTGTCCGTGAAACCTGCGCCTGAATGTATCTTGAAAGGTCAAGCCTTTATCTTCTTCCCGTAGAAGAACATGCAATATATCCCGATGGCTACGAACGGGATGCTGAGCCACTGTCCCATGTTCAGTGTCATGCCTTGCTCGAAGGCTACTTGGTCGGCCTTGAGGAATTCGATGAAGAAGCGGAAAAGGAATATCTCTGTCAGGCACAGTCCGAAGTAAAAGCCGCGCCGGTGGGGGAAGGCAGCAGGCAGGGCGGCTACCTCGTCCTTCTTCATGCCGATGGTTGCCTCGGCGCGTGTCTTGAGACCCCGGCGGTAGAAATACAGCATGCCAAGACAGAAGATGAAGTAGGCGATGGCTTCGTACAGCTGTCCGGGATGACGTGGTGTCATGTCTACCCGCTCGAAGATGAAGGCCCAAGGCACATCGGTGGGGTTGCCGATGATTTCCGAGTTCATCAGGTTGGCTAAGCGGATGCAGCAGGCGCAGATAGGGGTGCCGACAGCAATGATGTCCAGCACGTCCATGAAGTGCATCTTCGTCTTGCGGCAATAGAGCCACAGGGCAATGATGAGGCCCAAAGTGCCGCCGTGACTCGCCAGACCTTCATAGCCGGTCCATTTCCATCCGCCGTCGGGCAGGAATTTGATGGGGATGAACATCTCGATGAAAGGCTTTATGCCAGACAGGTAGTATTCCGGCTGGTAGAACAGACAGTGCCCCAGGCGGCAACCAACCAGGATGCCGATGAAGCAGTAGAAGAAAAGCGGGTCGAACTTGTCATCGCCTATTTTCAGGTCGCGGTATTCGCGGCGCACGATGAAGTAGGAGCATGCGATGCCCACTATCCACAGCAGGCTGTAGTAGCGGATGGGAAACCCGAAAAGATGAAAGAACGTCGGGTCGGGGTTCCAGTGGATGTAAAGTAAAAGGTCCATGTTAATTGAGAATTGAGAATTAAGAATTGAGAATTAAGAATTAAGAATGAGGAATGATATACATGATGTCTATCAAAATATTCTTCGTTCTTTATTCTTCATTTATTTGAATTTCTCTGCCACGCGGCGGTACGTCGGGATGTTTACCCCGTGTGCTTCAGCAGCGTCTATCAAGTCGAACAACAGGCCTTGCACCTCGCTCTCGTGTCCGCGGGCCAGGTCTTTCTGCATGGAGGCGGTGCTGTGCGGGTCCAGCTTGTCGATGACTTTCAGGTTGTATTCCACTAAGTCCGTCGGAAGGTCGATACCCAACCGGCGTCCCAGTTCGTTGCTTTCGCGGGAGAGACCGATGAAGGTATCCCTGATTTCGCCGGGTTTCTGCACCTCACCCATAGGTACATCGTAATAAGCTCCTGTTACTGCCATGGCAGAGATGAACGACCATTTGACAAACGTGTCGCGGTTGATGTCGTCGGACAAATCAGCTTTGATGTCGCTCTCTTCGAGGTCACGTTTCACGGCCAGCAGCGTGTCGCGTGACACGTCCGTCCCTTTGTGCGCTCCATATACCAAGCGGAATATCTTGCCCATCTGTGTGATTTCCCCTTTGCCGCTGACGAAGCCCACGATGTAGATGCAACCGTCGAGCACCGTCACGCCGGGCACCAACCGTTGGATACGCGGCCCCGTGCCATAGACGTTGAGGATGGGGATAACCACCGTGTCGGGCTTCGCCGCCCGCCGGATAAGGTCGGTGATGGAGTCGACGGAGTAGCCTTTCACACAAACGAAGATGACGTCGGCCTTGCCTTGGTATTCTTCGGCGGTGCAGGCGGGGATGTGGAGGGTGTGTTCGCCCTTCAGGTCGCTGTGCAGCTTCAGGCCGTTCTGTCGGATGGCGGTCAGGTGTTCGCCGCGGGCAATGCAGGTCACGTCTTTGCCTGCCAGTGCCAGGAAGGCGGCGATGCTGCCGCCTACGCCTCCGGTTCCTGCGATTAAATAGTTCATTTTTATAGTGGTTAGTGGTTAATGATTAATGGTTAATAGTGCTTGAAGGCGATGGGGGGCGGGGCTTGTCGTTTTGTTGTTTCGCAGCCTGCAATTCGGCCAAGGCTTGGTTGATAAGCACCCAATCTTCTCCGTATGGTCGGCCACGGTCTTCTCCAGCCGTTCGAGGCGGCGATTGATGGCGTAGCCCCGGAGCAGGTAGTCTTTCAACACCTTGTTGGCCCATTGGCGGAACAGAGTGGCGTTCTTGCTATTAACCCGGTAACCAACAGAGAGTATGGCATCCAAGTTGTAGGTCTTTGTTTTGTATGTTTTGCCATCTGCCGCAGTTAGTTCCAAAATGGAACATACTGCATCCTCTTTCAATTCCTCGCTGTGGAAGATATTCTTCAGATGTTTGCTGATGGCTTGCCTGCCCGTACCGAACAGTTCGGCGATTTGTGCTTGTGTCAGCCAGACGGTTTCTCCTTTTAGGCAGACTTCCAACTTGATGCTGTTATTGGGTTGGTAGAGTATGATTTCATTTTCATTGTCCATCTGAATAATGCCCAGTTAAGTGGTGAATAGATAGGAGATTTTTCCGGCGAAGTTGTAAGACACTCTTACAACTTCGTCAGAGGTTGCCAATAGAAGCTGGGGATTCTGCTTACACTTTACACATTGAACCGGAAGTGCATGATGTCCCCGTCCTGCACTACGTAGTCTTTGCCCTCCACAGCCAGTTTTCCGGCTTCGCGTACAGCGGCTTCGCTACCATATTTTATATAGTCATCGTACTTGATGACTTCGGCGCGGATGAAACCTTTCTCGAAGTCGGTATGGATGACTCCGGCGCACTGCGGTGCTTTCCAACCCTTGCGATAAGTCCACGCCTTTACCTCCATTTCGCCGGCGGTGATGAACGTCTCCAGGTTGAGCAGTTTGTAGATGGCTTTGATGAGGCGGTTGCAGCCGCTTTCCTTCAGGCCCAAGTCTTCGAGGAACATTTGCTTTTCTTCGTAGGTTTCCAGTTCGGCAATGTCGGCCTCGGTCTGGGCAGAGATAATCATCAGTTGGGCATCTTCGTCTTTGATGGCTTCGCGCACCTGTTCGACGTATGCGTTGCCTGTAGCGGCGGAAGTATCATCCACGTTGCAGACGTAGAGCACGGGTTTGGTGGTGAGGAGGAACATTTGTTTGGCGCAGGTTTCCTCGTCTTCGTTCTCCGGCACGACGGTGCGGGCGCTGAGGCCTTGCTCCAGGGCTTCCTTGTAGCGCAGCAGGAGGCCGTACTCGGTCTTTGCCTGCTTGTCGCCGCCGACCTTTGCCTGCTTCTCGACGCGCTTGATGCGGTTCTCTACAGTCTCTAAGTCTTTCAGTTGCAGCTCGGTGTCGATAATCTCCTTGTCGCGCACGGGGTTTACCGAACCGTCCACGTGGACGATGTTGCCGTTGTCGAAACAGCGCAGCACGTGGATGATGGCGTCACACTCGCGGATGTTACCCAAGAACTGGTTCCCCAGTCCTTCGCCCTTGCTGGCGCCTTTCACCAGTCCGGCGATGTCTACGATGTCGCACACGGCGGGCACGATGCGGCCCGGATGTACCAGTTCGGCCAGTTTGGTCAGCCGCTCGTCGGGCACGGATACCTGTCCCATCTGGGCGTCGATGGTGCAGAAAGGAAAGTTGGCTGCCTGTGCCTTTGCGCTGGACAGGCAGTTGAAAAGGGTGGATTTTCCCACGTTGGGAAGTCCTACGATACCTGCTTTTAATGCCATAGCTATATGTTGTTTTTTGGTTGTTAGCTTGATTGATTGTCCGTGCAAAGGTACAGATTTATCGTTGATGTGGCAAGCAATCTGCTTACTACTCGCGTTTGGTGAGTGGAAGCGGGCAAAAAAAGAGGGCATGCCTGAAAGCATGCCCTGTCCCAAAAAAGGTCGTCTGACCCCGTGTTTCTTCAGAAGCGGTACATAGCCGAAATCATCGGGACGAACTGGCTGTCGCTCATGATTTGTCCCTTGGCCTCTACGCCCAGCTTCCAATGGTCGGTGAGGTTGAACATGATACCTGCACCGAGGTTGACGCCGAACCAGCCATCTTTATAGAAGTCATTCTTACCATGTAAATAGCTGAGACCTACCAGCGGATAGACTTCAAATACGGGAGCCCGGTAGACATTCCAGTGGAAGTCTGCATTGATGTCCCAGAATTTCACGTCATACTTTTTGAAATAGTGGTTAAAGCTAGCCACTATGTCAAACTGGTCGCTGATGTCATACAGTAAACGGCCGCCCAGGAAGCCTTGCTCTATGTCTGTACCATAACCCAAGTTCAGGCCGATTCCCCATTTACCATCTTGCGCCTGCATGCCGACTGCAGTCAGCAGACACATTGCCATTGCTAAGAATAATTTTTTCATGTCTTTCTATTTTTAAGGGTTGAACATAATTTGTCATCTCCTTGGCCATAACGGGCCGTTTTTGGTTATAACAAATTGTATGTTCTTTTGTTCAGGCGGGAGTAACTAATTTCGACAGAAAGTTACAGGACTTTGTGTTTCTGCGTTTGATGCAAACTAACTTCTCAGCCCTGTACTGCGAGTACGTTTTCCATCACGTAGTACACGGTGAAGAAGCCGATGCAGAGAAACGAAAAGCCGATACGGAACGCCGTGCCTTGCGGTGCTTCGGCTTTGTGTCGCCGGTAATACAGCAGCATGCGTACGGTGAAGTAAAGCGAAGCGAAGGCTGCCAGCAGGGCGAAATGCACCAGGCGGGTATAGCCCATGTAGCGCGATGCTCCCCACAGCAGGTAGCACAGCAGATTGAGGAAAGAGACGGTGGCGTAGTTCATTATTATCAGTTTTGCTTTTTTTACGTGGCAAAAATACGCTTTTATCGGCATATACGCCTCATGTTGCGGCAAGAAAAAAAGCCGGTATGCTCACGCACGCCGACTTTCATTCACGTTTTTATAAAAGGGTTTTGGTTATTGTTAGGAGTTTTTTTTAAGAGAGTAGAGGGGAGATTGTCCGAGAACTCTTCCGACACTATCATTCTGTCATCCCGAGCGCAGTCGAGGGATCTCAAGACACGTTCCTGTAGATTTAGTGAGATGGCTCGACTTCGCTCGCCATGACAGAATGATAGCAGCTGATAGGTTTTCGGACAGCCTGAGGGGGGACAATGGCTTATTGGATGGATTCGGTCATTGTTACCGTCGATTCCGGTTGCAACACGTATTCTTCTTTTTGCTGATTCCACCGATAAGATGCGGTCGTGATGTTTCCATCTTTGTAGGTGTAGCGCATGCATAAGTCCTTTTGCCATTCTTTCGTATGCTTGTTCCACACCAGAATTTCGCTCATGGTCAGCCGGTTTTGCTCGTCATACGTGTAGTGATATTTCATATAGTTGGCCAATAAACCGCCGTCTGCTTTGTATATGGTTTCGGCCACTTTTTGCCCGTTCACTTCTTCTGCGTTGTAGAACAATTGTAATTCGTTCTCGGCAGAAAGCGTAAGACTGCTTATCAACATCAGTGCTGATGCACACATTGTTTTTACAAAACTTTTAGCGTTCATAATATTCTCCTGTTTCTTTAGATTGCTGTCATTTGTCAATTGGTCTATCTTAATTGCGGCGCAAAGGTAATGCTTTCTTGTGTATCCGCAAGTTAAAATCCGATTATTTATTGTCAATATGTCAAATCTGGTTTTCTGCGCAACTATCTTTTTGATACGGCGAATTAAGAATAAATATCCGTCGGATATTCTGTTTTGCTTTTGGCTCTACAGTTTGGGAGGCTGTGTGCGGAGAGTTTTTGCTTTCTGTCTGATGGTTAAACTGTGTTAATCCCCGGATGTCGCTTGGTTTCTTCCCGTATGTAAAAGAATGAAATCATGCGGGTGCATCGCTTACCTGTCTGTAACCCTTAGTTTGAGCGTCGTAACCCTTAGTTTGAGCGTCGTAATATGGCACTTTAGCATCGTAACCTTTCACTTGAGTGATGAAAGGGTGAAGGCAGTTGTTGTATGTAGGTTGGCTTTCACCCGACAAAGAAAAATCCCCGGAGATGCTTTCACGCCTTCACGCCACTCCAATGTTCTGTATATAAGCCCCTTACTGTGAAAGATACATCCTTCACGCTCCTTTCACCGGTCTTTTTACTCGCTGATTGTGGCGTGGTGAATCGCCTCTCTGTCAGAAGCGGCATGGCACGGGCTAAGAAGCTTGCTTTCAAGCCCTCAGCAATCTGCTTTCAAAGTATAAGAAGAAAACCGGTAAGCGTTTATCCAACCGGTTTCGTCGGTGTGAAAGAGGGGTGAAGGATGTATCTTTCACAGTAAGGGGCTTATATACAGAGGGATGGGGTGGGGTGAAGGCGTGCACTCAATTTGATAGCGTGACAGCGGGAATGTTGTGGTACATTCGCGGCAAAAAGAAAGAGGGGAGGCCGAAAATAGAGTTCACCTATCATTCAGTCATCCTGATAATCTCTATTTCGTCATCCCCTTCTTCCTATATAGAATGTCCGTACATCATTTCGGTGGAAAGGCAATCAATCAGCAGATTTCCTTTCCACCGTTTGCCATGCAGGCACGAAAGGCGTTCGCCTGTAGAAGGGTTAATCTTTAGGAAGCACGGGGTAAATACCCTCTTCATCGGCATAATTAGGATTATTCCATCTTACAACATGGATGCTGACCTTGATGTAAGGTGTATTGCCTAAGCCTTTGTCTTTGTCAACCGTTTCACCATCTTCCAATGTCGGATTTCCTTGCAGGCCTCTGTAGACATTGTAACGGATGGCATAATAATAGTTCTTACCAGTATTGATTCCTGTTAGAGAGGTTATATTCTTCACAAGTTGGTAATCTTCACTGGTGATTTCCGCAGTGAAGTCTTTGCCTCTTTCTGTTTTTTCTGTTATAGTAGAACCTTCAGTTAAACCAATCCAAGCCAGTTTCTGTGCGTAACTGAAGTCCTCTACGATAATGTTAGAGACACCGTCTCCACTGCTTTGGGGCTTTTCCCATTGGTTCTTGATCCAAATATATACCTCAAATGTGTATTCTTTGGGTTCATCAGTTGTATATTCGCGAGTCTGGTGGATGTTGTCAATGGTTACAGTTAAGTCTTCATTGCGTGTAACTTTGAATTCTCCTAAGGAAGCTTCGGTGCCATCGGTGCTTACGGCAAGGACTTCTTTATTACTATTGATAGTTCTGGTAATGTAGAAGTCGTCAGCCTTGGCAACGTAGCCCTCCCATTCACCAAGAATATCGTCAGGCAGACTCAAGGTGAAGTAGTCGGATTCGCTGTCGGCACGCGTAGCGGCTTTGGTGCTGCCAGTTGCTCCTACGGTCATGCCAAAGCCATCCTCCGTAGTTACAGTAACAGAAGAAGGCAGATTCTCTATAGCAGTTTGGCTGTTGTCATCGCTTCCTTGGTTGTCAGTAGGCAGCTCGTCAGACGAGCAGGCTGCAAACAACGCGGCAGCGAATAAAAATAAGAGTTGTTTTTTCTTCATTGTTTTTACGTTTTTTAGATCGTTAAACATTGTTGGGTTTCGAAGTTGAAGCCGGGACCGGACCCCTCCCGTCCCGACCGTCTGTTTGGCTTGCGCCTTTCGCTGATGTACGGACTATATCATTCTTCACATTTTCATTTTTTGCTTTTCATTCTTCATTCCTCTTTTTCTTCCCTCCAAGGATACTGCTCATGCGAGCGGCTGTCTTTGTTGATGTCCACGTAATAGCCGTGTTCGTTTTCTTTGCCGTCCACCAGTCCCTTCAGCATCTCGTTGCGTTCCACGGCTTCCTTATACAGTTCTTCGTAGTCGCGTGTATAGTCGGCGTGAGGCACCACGTTGACGTCGAACACCAGTTTGGCAATGCCGTGCGGTTTGATGTTGCCGTGAATGCGTATGACGTGCTGCACGAATCCAATGTTCTTGGCGCTCTGGTATTTGAACTTTAAGCGTATCGTTTTCTCGGGCAGCACCATGCGCGATTCCGGCATCGTGACGATGCATCCGCACGAGGGCTGTATGTCGCGGATGATGAGAGGCTCATCACCCGTGTTGGTCACGTCATAAATCAAGTCCAGATCCTGCCCTGCAATGACGGGGTAGTAGTGGCGGATAGAGTCGGGCACTTGCACCGTGGTCATGCCAATCTTTTTCTTGCAGCCGGTCAGCATCGTGCAGCCGACAGCTAACAGGAGTCCGAACATTTTTATGTTAATCCATCTTCTCATATCGCAATACCTACTCTCAAAAGACGTCGATTTCATCCATCGCCAGGGTGGCCCGTTTGTGTGTGCCGCTCTGTGTGATGCGTATCTGTACGGGTAATTCCGGTTTCAGTTTTCCTACTTTGCATTTCACTTTGTATTTCGTGAAAGGGGCGGCTGTCTCTGCCGCCGGAGGGGTGACGCTTCCTGCCGGTTGTTCTCCCTTTTGCCCTATCTCGATGTGGGCAGGCAGCAGGATGCGCCAACGCGGGGCGGAAAGCAACGAAAACTCCAGCAAGTCGCCGCTTTGCAGGCTGCCTGCGGGCACCTCCAATACTAATTGCTTTGCCGAGTTGATGAGCCAGCCCGTGTGATAGTCGGTGGGCAGGGCATACTTCCCGTCGGTCAGCAGGTTGAGGTCGGTATATCGCCGGTCCAGCTTGCTGCCTGCTGTCAGCTTGGCTTGGTTGAGTCTGTCGGCAGGGGTGGCATTTTCTGCCATCAGCTTTCGCCAGCCGTCTATGTAAATATCCAACCGTCCGTTGGCTTCGCGGTAATGCTGCATGTCGTCGAAAGCTTCGTGTCCTTCCAGCAGTTCAAGGCAGTCGGCTGCCTGGCGGGTATCGTATTTTCCTTGCGGCCGGCGCATCAGTTCCAGGCGCGTGAATTGCAACGCTGTGAGCAAACGGTTGAGGCGGGTACGCTCTTCGTCCTTGGCTTTCTTTGATTTCCGGTCCAATTCCCCGATGAAATCAGTGAATTTTTCTTCGTCCAACCAAGCTTCCACTGCATCGCCTATGCCTCCGTAGAATGGTAAGGTTGCTTTGCCCCGGCGGACTTCAGCTTCCCAGTCCAGGTAATGTTCCGTCAGAATCTCGCCTGTTACGGGATAGAAATGCTGCAGATAATGTGCGGCACATGAGTCCGTGGAGCAGTCCGGGTTGACCAGCAGGCAGGAGAGGACGTAGGTCTGTACATCGTCCATCGAGGCATAGTCGTTGCCGCTTCCATTCAGGAAGATGCCTTTCACGCCTAAGCTGCGCAGGTGGCGCATGCGGTCTTTCATCAGTCCGAGGCAAGGGTAGGGTGTCAGGTAATCGTCGAAGTTGCGCATATAATCCCATACGTAGATGCGCGCGGTGACTTTCTTCCATTGTTCCAGCAGCTTCTTGAAACGCCGTGCCTGTGGACTTTTACGGAAGTCGGCCTTTAGCGGTATGTCCATAGCGCTGATCATGACTCCCGCATTGGCGGGCAACGGGCTGGCAGGTGCGTTTAAAGTAGTCAGGTAGGAAGAGGTGAAAAACAAGTGCTGCGGGAAGCGTTGTGCAAGCCGTTCCAGCAACCGGGTCACGGCGGGTGTGGCCGTCTTGGGAGTATTGCCGGCGCGGGTACAGGCAAGACAAGTGCATACGATGTCATTGTCTTGTGGCATGAGCATAAAGCGTGTCCCTTCCTTTTCGCTGAATTCATCGAGGATAAACTGCTCTATGGTGCGATACAGCCTTTCCGACGAGAAGCAGAACTGGTCGGCAAGGTGCTTGCCTTTCACCTGGGCCTGTGCATCCTGTGGCACTTCACCGCCGAAGAGCTTGTGCAGGTTATGTCCCCACAGCTCCCAGTCGTAGTCGGGGTTGTGCGATGCGGTGATGGGCATCAGTTCGTTGTCAGCATTGGAGGGAGTGTAAAGTCCCCGGTATTCAAACGCAAAGTCACCGGCCTGGGTCTCATTCATGTTCAGCATGGCAGGAGGCAGGTCGGGGGCACTGATGCGGTTGTCGTCGTGTGCGGCCGCTGCCATGAATTGGTAAAGCAGCCACAACATCGCCTCATTGTCGCGGGCGGTCAGTGTGAGCCTGTTGTTGCGGCGGTCAATGGCATAGGCGTGTGCGGCGTCCGGGTCTGTACCCACCACAATGTGCAAGCTGTTCTTGCCTGCAGGTTCCCCTTGGTGGATAATGCCGGTCCGGCCCGTGCGACGGTTAAGATGATTATAAAGATACTCTGCCCAGCGCTCCCCGCCGTCTGTACCGTCTGATACCACGCAGTAGCTGTCGTAGGCATATAAACTCCCCGCCTGCGTCTTTGTGTGCGAGCAGGAAGCCAACAGCATCAGCAACAGGGTGGCGAGGCACAGGCCTGTGCGGCAAGGTTTAGAAGTGTATCTGTAACTGTACATATATATTATACAAATTTCTGTAGCTGGTTTCCAGATAATCCATGAAGTCAGAATATCCGCCTTCGCGTGCGTTCACCTGGTTATAGAAGGTGTTCCACGTTCCTAACACCCCTACCGAGATGTTCTTGTTTATCATGTAGCTGCCTCCTAATCCCACCATGGTGTTCATCTTGCTGAAGGTTCCGGGCATGGCGTATTCAATCAGTCCCGCTTCGGGTGCGCTGCCTATGCTTCCCGTGAAGTAGACATTGGTGCGTCCGTCGTTGGTGGGGAAGAACTTCACTTGCGTGGCTGCATTGACAAAGAGCTTCTTGTTGAGTAAGAATCCGTCTACCTTGCCGCTGACACGCACCTTGTCCCACGACTTGGCTGCGCCTAAGCCTGCGCTCACCAGGTGGTGCTTGGTCTCGTTCCAGTGGTCGAAAACCCAGAATCCTTCGGCATTCGGGTCTCCTTCGGGCTGTTCCCAGGCAAAGCGTTTGTCATAGAAGCGTATCTTGCGATATGAGGCATGTACATCCCATTCCACATCCTTGTTGGTGGTATAGGTAACTTGTGCGGTGGCAGAGATCTGCGGGAAGTAGCGGCTGGCCCATGCGGCGTTGGCCATTACACTCCACTTGCGCGAAAAGTAGTGTGTCCACTCACCTTGCAGCTGCACACCCACGCCGCCCGGTACCTGGTCGGTAGGATCTTCGCCTGCCGCGCTGCCGTCGCGTCCGGCGTAATAGATACGTCCGGTGATGTCGTCGTGCTTCAGCTTGCGGGTATAAGCGGCTGTTGCCACGGAGTTGATGATGTCTTCCTCGCCGTAACGTCCCTGCATGTATTCCAGGAACACCTCATTCTTGTAAGAGCGGCTTTGCAGTCCTTCCAAGTGGCGCCTGTGGCTGCGTCGTTCTTCGGGTGCAGGCTTGTATTTGCTCTGATACACGTAAGCCGAGTCATACTGTTTCAGCGCCTCATGTGCCGTTCCCTTGGCCAGCATCAGCGACGGGTTGCTTTCGTCGAACAACAGGGCTGTGTCGGCTACGGCCAGAGCTGTTTCCGGGCGGTGCTCCTTCAGCAACTGATAAGTGCGCAGTTCGCTGTTCTCCGAGAAAGCGCCCACCAGTCCTGCATTGTCGGGATAGGTATCCAGGCTTGGGCGAACCAGATCGATGGCGCGTTGGAACTGCTTCTGGCGGCAGTATGAGGTAGCCTGTTTCACGATGAAATCAGTCTCTTCCGGATAGATGGCACGGGCCGAGGCGGTGTAGCGGTCGAAGTCGTCGTGCCTTCCCAGCAGGGCCGACATGTTGATGGCATATTGCAGTCCCTCCATAGAAGACGGGTTGACCTGCAGCAGCCGTTCACTTTCCATCAGCGCCTTGTGGCTGGCTCCCTTTTCGATAAGTTTCTTGATGTAGGGGATAGCCGTTTCTTCGTAGGCTGAGGCATATAAGGCACGCTCTCCCAGTTTGGTGGTGTCCTGCATGGCATCGGCCAACAGGTGCAATGCCTCATCGCCCCGCCCCAGCTTGCCGTACACGTCGGTCAGTTTTACCAGATAAGTGGGTTCGTCCGGGTTGTTGGCATGCAAGGAGTCGAGTGCTTCCAAGGCGTTGTTATAACGTCTTAACTCATAGTTACAGGCAAACACCTTGTTCCAGGCAGATGCTCTGATGATAGAATCCTGCGCCCTGTTGGCTGCTGCCGTGGCGTAGGGCAGTGCTTCCCCGTAGAAACGGTCGGCCATCAGCTTGTCGGCTTCGTTCATGCGTAGCAAAGCCAGTTCGTTGGCTATCTCTGCGTCCGTTGGATTCAGGTCATATAGCGTTTTCAGTGCATTGTATGCCTTGCCGGTATTTCCCATCCGGCGGTAGACCACATATTCCTTATAAAGCAGTCCGGGCAGTTCTCCTCGTTTCTTTTTGGCTTCAGCCAGGTAATAGAGTGCATCTTCGTCATACCTGCGCAGAATGGCCGTATTCATCATGTAATCCAGTGCCTCGTCACTCTTGGAATTTTCGTACACTTTGCCGTAGAGTACGTATGGGTCGTTCATGCGGGCAGCGTTGGCTGCTTCTGCCATCAGGCCGTTGTAGAAAGCTGCCAGTCGGCTGCTTCGGTTGAACCGCATGCGTTCTTTGACAAATGCCAGTGCTTCGGCGTACCGCCCTTCACCAGCCAGGATTCCTGCCCGTTTGGTAATGAGGTCGGTGCTTCCCGGCAGTCGTGACACGCCTTTGCCCGTCACTTCCAGAGCTTCGGTGGTATTGCCTTGCTGGAGCAGCAGGTTGCTCAGATAGAGGTAGTAAGTAGTGCTGTCCGGCATCAGGTCGACCAGTTCGCGCAAGGCGTCGATGGAGCCGGCGCGGTCTCTGATTTTGTACAGCCGGTAGAAGTTTTCTTCCACCCCATAGGCATATTCGCGGCTGACGGCTGTGTCGTTGGGGTAAATCTGGTGCAGCCGTTTCAGCAGGCGGTTAGCCTCCACATGGTTGCCCTGCAGGCGGTACAGTCCGATTTTCTTTTTCCACAGTCCCCGCCAATAGGGATTGATTTCCAGCAGTTCGTTGACGTAGCAGATGGCGCTGGAGTAGTTCTTGGTTTCTTCCTCTACCTTGATAAGCAACTGTTTGGCACGTACATTATCGGGATTATCCCGTACGGAGATAATGAGATAGAACCGTGCCTCGTCATAGTTCTTTTTCTGGTAGTAGTACTGGCCGTTCAGCTCATTCAGGCCGGTGACTTCAGGGAATTTCTCCAATCCTTGGTCCAACAGCTGTTTGCCTTCTTCCCATTTGCCCTGTTTGAACATGCCACGTACAGTAACCTCGTAGTAGTCGGGGGTACGGAGTCTGTCGTCGTCGGTTACGACGTTGGCTGCATAGAGGCTGAGGAAGCAGATGAATACAGCTATAAAACTGAGTAGACAACCATTCCGTTTCATGCGGCCACCTCCTTTCCTGAATTGATTTCGGGTGATGACTTCTTTTTCTTGTCGGTGCCTTTCCGTCGCATCTCACCCCATACCGCCTTGGTATTTACCAGATAGTTGAAATATCCTTTGATAGAGAATAAAACAATAAGCGGATGATAAAGGAAAGGTTCCAATAAGGCTGCTCCCAATACCCAGAAATAGGAAGTAACCTTACGGAAGGAACCTCCCGTGATGTAGTCGTAGAACATGACTACCAGCGACAGCACGATACAGAATGTGTAGATGGCTAAGAAGATGACGAGTGCCGCCGGCCAGTTTACTACACCGGTAAATGCCTGGTAGATGAACGTGATGAATCCTACGAATTCTATGATGGGAGCAATCAGCTCGAATATGAACTGATAGGGCATGGTGATAAGCCCCAGTTTCTTATAGTTCTTGTTCAGCAGGAAGTCACGGTGCCGCACGAAGGTCTGTAACAGGCCTCGTCCCCAGCGGACACGCTGGCGGTAGAGTGTGCGTACGCTGCTCGGCACTTCGGTCCAGGCACAAGTGGCAGGAATCTGTACCACGCGGTACTTGCGTTTGAAGTCGCAGCAGTAACCTACCATGCGTATGAGCATATCCATATCTTCTGCGAAGGAGTCTGAGCGGTATCCACCTGCGGCAATGACAATCTTTTTGTCGAAGAGTCCGTATCCACCGGACACGTTCGGCATGGCGTTGATGGTAGACCATCCCATTTTTCCTACCAGGAACGAGCGCATGTATTCCAATGTTTGGAAGAGGGGAGCCGGCATGTGTGGCGGCCGTGCTTTGACAATCTGTCCGTTCTCTATCTTGCATCCGTTGGATACGGCCATGATGCCGCTGACGGCAATGACACTGTTGTCTTCCAGGAACGGCATGATACATTGCAGGATGGCATCGTTTGCCAAGATACAGTCTACGTCTGTATTAATAAAGTAGGAATAAGAAGAAGCATTCAGTCCTGCATTGACAGCATCGGCCTTGGTGCCTCCGTTTTCCTTGTCCACCACGATGAGGCGGTGATATTCCGGATTGGTAGATTTCAGCAGGCGCCGGTAGGGCTTGGTATGTATGTGTTCCACGTAAGCAAAGGGCACCTCTACCAGCTGGAAGTTTTCGATAAGCAAGTCCAAAGTCTTGTCTTTGCTGCCGTCGTTCACGATGATGACTTCAAACGTGGGATAGTCCTGTGCCAGCAGTGAGCGGGCATTGTTGACGATGGTGCGCTCTTCGTTGTAGGCCGGAGCGATGATAGACACACCGGGAGTATAAGGGCTTTTGTCTATGACATATTTGGCGTAGGGAGTAAGGTGGGCATTCTTGCGGCGCAGAATACCTATTTCGGCCAGCCACATCAGGATGACATACGAAACGATAAGCCCCATGGAGTAGAAGAAAATGGCGTATCCGTAGAAATAGAATATCAGGTCTTTCATGGCGCGTCATTATTTATGATGGGACTTTCCACGTGTTGAAACAGCAGCTGGTCTTCCTTCTTTGCCTGTGCTTTGAGCCGCAGGAAAGAAGTCCGCCCTTTGGCTCCCGACAGCCAGAGGCAACGCAAGGCTGTACGCCGGGTGTAGTCGGATGCTGCTTTCTCGTAAGTTTCCGTAAAGAAGGGGATGCTCTTTCCGGATTGTATTTCCAAGAGTGCGTGCAGGATGCAGCGTCGCAATTGTTCCGTCTGTTTATGGTAGACTTTCTTCATGCCTTCCTCGCCAGCCTTGAATTTGCGTATGCCCATGCTGACAAATGCTGCCTCACGGTAAGCGAATTCGTGCGCGTTGAAGTATTGGAACAAGAATTCCATGTCGTTGTCTTTTCCCCAGTAAGCTACTTCCTTTATGAAGAAGGCCACCAGGTCGGTGTGTTCCATTTTCTGGAGGAGCGGCAGGAAAGAGGGTACCGGTTTGCCCGCGTCATTGATTTTGAAAAAGACTTCGTGCATCTCCATCTTGTCCCAAATGCTGAATACGGAACGGGCCAGGTCGGCATGTTCGAAGAAATAGAACGGGTCGATTTGGCTGTTGCCCATATAATACAGGCGTGCTGCCCGGCGAAGCCTTACATGCTTATTGTTGAGGAGGTGCGCCATGGTGCTGTTGGGCAACTCCATGTTGGTCAGTCTGACTGCCTGGATGACCCGCACTTTGTTGGCTTGTTTGCCTTCGGCAAGTCGTTTCTCCACATAGTCATTGATGCCGACCAGGCGCATGGCACGCTGGATGTTGGTCAGGTTGGGGTTGAGGGTATTGGTATGTGTACTTACTTCAATGAATATGTATGTCCATTGGCGCAGTTCCCATCTTTTCCATTTCTTGGGCTTATAGTCAATACGGCGGCTGATTTCATCGGTCGGCAGGTTTTCTGTTTTCGCCAGACACACATCAATCAGCTTCTCCAGGTATTGTTTTCGCAATTCGTCGTATTTCTTGCGGTTTCGTCTGCGCAGGTAGATGTCTACGCTCATGGTAATCACCAGCAGCAAGAATCCCAGGCAGCAAACAATCACCACTCCGTAGGCTACTCTTACTACCCACGGATAGCCTGCAAACAAGTGCTTGTAGAGGTAGAAATAATACAAAGGTACGTTCCATCCCCAAATCTCGTACCGATTACCAAGGGGGGAGACTTCACTGTCACTGTCTGCGTTTCCGGCATCTTCGTCTTCGGAAGAGGCACCGGTCATTTCTTGCGCAGCAGTGTCATGGGGTGACGAGGCATCCGCAGGAAGAGGCGTGGCAAACGTACAGACCGTTGCCAGCAGGAGTATGATACATCCGTTTCTTTTCATGGACTACTGTGTGCATAAACATGTTAGTAAGAATGGGGTTATATATAGTTTGTTTTGTTTGCTTCTTTCAGTATATCAGTCCATCCGAAAGCGGATGTGTCGGTCGGGAGGAGAGGACTTGTATGAGTTTTCTTCTCCTATTGGTTTGCAAAGTTAAAGACAATAAAACTTTACACGCTATGATTCTGCGTCAAAATGATACAATAATAAACCATCTGGCGGGATTTATGACAATAAAGGTCCGTTTGTGGTTTTTTTTTATCAGATTGAGGTCGAATGCCGCAGTTCAGTCAGTGTCATGCCAAAATCATCTTTGCACAATTTCATCAGATAATTGGGAGTCAGTTCGTATTTGTCGGCGATTTCTACGATGCTCAGTTCCGTTTGCAGAATGTCGTGCAGGATGTCTTCCCGGCGTTTGTTTGTAAACCATTCTTTGGCACTCATCTGGAAGGTTTCCTTAAATTTTCGGTTGAGTGTGCTGGGTGGAATATGCAGTATGGTGGATAAATCTTTTACCCGCATGGTGTTGGAATAGTTCTTCAGCACTTTCTCGCGGAAATCCAAGTTGCGGCCGAGCAGGGGAGCAAAAAGCGAGGCAATTTCTTCGGGTGCGTACAGGTGTTCTATCAGAATCAGAAGTATGCTGATTTTGTGGCTCAAATAAGTGGGGTAGGCGTCCGGACGAATAGCGGGAAGGGCATTCAGCATCGAACAGGCCTCTTCTTCAATCAGATGGCGGATAGGTAGAATGAATAAGGGAGAGGCAGTGGCGGTGGAAGCCGGGCAGTACTGTTTCAGCTTGGTAGGGAGTTGGAACCGTTCGACCGGGCACGACAGTAAGGTGGCCGGTTGCATGGCATGGGCGTGGAACTTTTCTCCCACGGGGATAAAAAACAGACTTCCTTCACCAATAACTTGTCCGTTATTCTGATTGGATATGTGAATAACTTGTAAGGAACCTTTTAATAAGAAATAGAGGGTAGAGGAGGAGTTGCCCACTTGGCTCAATACTTCTCCTGCTTCCAGGCGTACGCGCTCCAATGGAGGTTCTTTTTTGGCGTTGAAATCATTTGTTTTGCTGTCTTCTGCTGTCGGATGGTTCTTTTCCTGTTCCGTTCTTCTGCCCATGGCATTCATTTTTTTTGTTTGTTTTGTTGCTTGGTGGCACCTGTCCCGGTTGGACATTTGTCTCTTTGTTTGTTTTGTTTGTGCAAAAATATCCTATCTTTGCTTATCTTCAAAATGAATGCTTTGTTTTTCTGGGGGATGATAAGATTTTTTTATAAGTATATGGCAAAATGGAAAGACTCTTTTGCGTAAACGCCTTCACTTGGGAGATGTTGGAGAGTTTCAGGCGTGTAGATATATAAGAAGTCTGCTTCCAAGGCATTAGAACTTTCTTTCTTCTACCTTGGAAGCAGACTTCTTATATATAGCGTATTTCGCTCCGTAAGCTCCAGTTGCAGTTGTGGCACCAGTGCTCTGTCTTGACTCCGCTTCCGGCTGTCGGAGGCAGGAGAATTGCTCCGGTGGAATCTGTGTTTTTGGCTATCAGTGTGCCTCTAACCAGTTCTTCCCCCAGCCGCAGTCTGCTTTCAGCGGCACTTGCATGGGGCAGGCCTTTTCCATCTCTTCGAGGACAATCTGCTGCACGCGCTCCTTTTCTTCGGGCAGCACGCTGAAGTTGAGTTCGTCGTGCACCTGTAGAATCATCTTGGAGCGCAGTCCTTCGTCCGTGAACCTCCGGTAGATGCGTGCCATGGCCACTTTGATAATATCTGCCGCACTGCCCTGGATGGGAGCGTTGATGGCGTTCCGTTCGGCATATCCGCGCACGGTGGCGTTGCGTGAGTTGATGTCTGGCAGGAAACGTTTGCGGTGGAAAATGGTTTCCACGTAGCCCTGGCTGCGTGCCACTTCAATGCTGCGGTCCATGTAGGCTTTTACCTGCGGGTAAGTGGCAAAGTATCCGTCAATCAGTTCTTTGGCCTCCTGCCTCGACACGCCCATGCGCTCGGCAAGCCCGAAGGTGGAGATGCCGTAGATAATGCCGAAGTTGGCAGTCTTGGCTTTGCGCCGCATGTCTGGTGTCACTTCGTCGATATTGATTTTGTATATCTTGGCGGCAGTGGCGGCATGTATGTCGTTGCCGCTGCGGAAAGCTTCAATCATGTGCGGGTCGCCACTGAGGTGTGCCATGATGCGCAACTCTATCTGCGAGTAATCGGCAGAGAAGAATTCGCATCCGTCGTCGGGGATGAATGCTTTTCGGATTTCCTTGCCGTCGTCATCGCGTACAGGGATGTTTTGCAGGTTGGGGTTGCTCGAACTGAGTCGGCCCGTGGCAGTGACCGCCTGGTTGAACGATGTGTGTATGCGGCCCGTATGCGGGTTGATGAGCTGTGGCAGTGCGTCGACGTAAGTGCCCAGCAGTTTTTTCAGGCCGCGGTGTTCCAATATCCGGCCTACCACGGGATGTTTCGTGCGCAGGCTTTCCAGCACCTCTTCGGAGGTAACGTACTGGCCTGTCTTGGTCTTCTTGGGCTTGTCGGCAATCTTCAGGTGGTCGAACAGCACCTCGCCGACCTGTTTGGGCGAAGCGATGTTGAATGTTTCTCCGGCCAGTCGGTATATGTCTTCTTCTATCTCTTTCAGTCGCGTGCCGAATTCCCGGGAGGTCTGTTGCAGAGCTTCTGTGTCGATGCGCACACCGTTGGTTTCCATGTTGACCAGCACGGGTACCAGCGGCATTTCTATGTCGTAGAATAATTGGGCGCAGTGCTGTTTTTCCATTTCTTCTGCAAGCACGTTCTTCAGTTTGAGGGTGACATCGGCATCTTCGCAGGCGTAACGGTAGACCTCGGCAGGCGGTAGGTCGCGCATGGACTTTTGCCCCTTGCCTTTGGCGCCGATAAGCTGGTCGATGTGTATGGTGCGGTAGTGCAGGTAGATTTCTGCCAAGTAATCCATGTTGTGACGCAGCTCCGGCTGGATAACGTAATGGGCCAGCATGGTATCGAACAATGGGCCTGCCACATGTATGCCGTAGTTTTTCAGTACAATCATGTCGTACTTGATGTTCTGTCCTACTTTCAGGCTATGTTCATTCTCGTAGAGGGGACGCAACAGGTTTACGGTGGCCAGTGCTTGGTTACGGTCGGCGGGGATAGGTACATACCAGGCGCGGTTTTCGGCATCACTGAAGCTGGCGCCTACCAGTTCTGCTTCCATCGGTTCGGTGCTGGTGGTCTCCGTGTCTATTGAGAGAATTTCCGATGTAAGCAACTTTTGAACTAATTGGCGTATTTCCGCTTCGTTTTCAACCAGTTGATAGTCCACCTGTATGGTTTCTAACGTGTCGAGATTCGAATCTTTCCCATTGTCCGTCCCCTCGCCCGGAAAAATCGCAAACAAATCGCCTTGGGTGGGTGCGGTGCGGGGAGTTTCTTCAGTCTGGGCAAAGAGTGGTCCGGCCGAAGCAGTGCCGGACAGTGGGGTGGAGGTTGGCTTACCCAGCACGCGGTCGATGAGGGAGCGGAATTCCAGTTCGTCGAAAATCCGGCGCAGGGCATCGGCATCGGGTTCTTCGCGTACCAAGGCATCCATGTCCAGCGCGATGGGCACATCCGTCTTGATGGTAGCTAGGAATTTGGAGAAGCCGATTTGCTCGCGGTTGCTCTCAACCTTGGTCTTCAGTGCGCCTTTCAGTTGATCGGTGTTTGCCAAGAGGTTCTCGATGCTTCCAAACTGGGCGATGAGTTTCTGGGCTGTTTTTTCGCCTACTCCCGGGCAGCCGGGGATGTTGTCCGAAGCATCGCCCATCAATCCCAGCATGTCAATGACCTGGCGCGTGTCGCTGATGGCAAATTTGGCTTTGACCTCTTCCGTCCCCATCTTCTCGAAACCGCCTGTGTGTTTAGGGCGATACATGTAGACACAGCCTCCCACCAGTTGTCCGTAGTCTTTGTCGGGCGTCATCATATAGGTAGTGATGCCGCGACGTCCTGCCTCGGTGGCCAGCGTACCGATGACATCGTCTGCTTCGTAGCCCGCAACTTCCAAGATGGGGATGCGGTAGGCGCGGATGATGTCTTTGATGACAGGCACGGAAAGGCGGATGACTTCTGGCGTCTCTTCACGTTGGGCTTTGTACTGCTCGTAAGCCTCATGGCGGAAGGTGGGACCGGCGGGGTCGAAGGCCACGCCGATATGTGTGGGCTGCTCTTTTTTCAGCACTTCTTCAAGCGTGTTGACAAAGCCGAATACGGCCGAAGTATTGAAACCTTTCGAGTTAACCCGCGGGTTTTTGATGAGGGCATAATAGGCCCGGTAGATGAGCGCATAGGCGTCCAGAAGGAAGAGTTTTTCGGTTGAATTCATATAATAGTCCTTTTTTTTATGGTAAAAGTACAAAAAAATACGGTATTAACCGTTTTATTCGTATTTTTGTGCCACAAATTACGTATATGGACCGTTCATCTTTAATTAATGCACCGATTATCGGGGAGATGGAAGACTTCAAGCGGCTGTTCGACAGTTCGCTTTCCAGCTCCAACCTGTTGCTGCAGCATGTCATCGAGCACATCCGGCACAAGACGGGGAAAATGATGCGCCCGATGTTGGTATTGCTTTCTGCCAAGCTGTTGGGGGGCGAAGTCCGTCCCGCCACGCTTCATGCGGCTGCCGCGCTGGAGTTGCTGCACACGGCCAGCCTGGTACACGACGACGTGGTGGACGAGAGCACGGAACGTCGTGGACAACTGTCGGTAAATGCTGTATTCAATAACAAAGTGGCTGTGCTTAGCGGCGACTTTCTGCTGGCTACGGCGTTGCTGCAGGCTGCGCAGACCCGTCATATTGACATCATCGACTTGATTTCTGTTTTGGGCCGCGACTTGGCGGACGGGGAGTTGCTGCAACTTTCCAACGTACAGAACAGGGAGTTTTCCGAAGAGATTTATTTCCAGGTCATCCGCAAGAAGACCGCCATGTTGTTTGCCGCTTGTACCAAGGCTGGTGCCCTGTCGGTGGATGCGGACGAAGAGAAGACCGAACTCCTGCGTCTCTTCGGCGAGTATATAGGCCTCTGCTTCCAGATAAAAGATGATATCTTTGATTATTTTGACAGTAAGGAGATAGGCAAGCCCACGGGCAATGATATGCTGGAGGGCAAGCTGACCCTGCCGGTTCTCTATGCCCTCAACAGCACGCACGATGCCGAGGCTACGGCCATCGCCCTGCGTGTGAAGAATGGCAAGGCCACACCCGATGAAATCAGTCGTCTTGTGGCATTTACCAAAGAGAAAGGTGGAATTGAATATGCGCAGGAAGTGATGGATGCCCACCGCCAACGGGCATTGTCGCTGCTCGACGGCGTGCCCGACTGCGAGGTGAAGAGGGCGTTGCAGGCGTACATCGACTACGTGGTGGAACGGGAAAAATAAAAGAAGGTCGGGTGGAGGCAAGCCTTTAAAAGCTGCCGTAGGATACAGACCTTCAAACAGCGAGTTCCGGGAGACGGAGCGTGGAAAGCATTCACGCAACCGATAACCCGGAACTCGCAGTTTTTTTTGTATGCTACTGCCTTAGAACCATTTCGTTTCCTTGCCCAAAATGTCGCTTAGCAGCAGGTTGGCCAGGCGGCTTGTGCCCAGACGGAAGTAGAAGTTGTCCAGCCATTCTTCACCTAAGATTTCCTTCACCAGCGTATAATAGGTGAGAGCATCTTCCACCGTGTTCAGTCCGCCGGCGGGTTTGAAGCCGACACGTCGTCCGGTCAGCTCGTAGTATTCCTTGATGGCTTGGCACATCACGTAGGCGGCTTCCGGCGTGGCGGCTGGCTGTTGTTTGCCCGTGCTGGTCTTGATGAAATCGGCACCCGCATACATGGCCAGGATAGAGGCCTTTTTGATGTTTTCTGCCGTGCGCAAGGCTCCTGTCTCCAAGATGACCTTCAGGCGGTGCGTCTTGCACGTCTCTTTCAATTCCTCGATTTCATCGCACATTGCTTCGTAATCGCCCGCCAGAAACTTACCTACAGGGATGACGATGTCTATCTCCGTGGCACCTTCGGAGAGGGCCAATGCCGTTTCGGCAATCTTCACCTCTGGAAAGGTCTGCGACGAGGGGAATCCGCCCGATACGCAGGCTATCTGGACATCCTCCACCTCAAGCGTGTCGCGCACGATTTCCGCAAAATTGGGGTAGACGCAGATGGCAGCCACATTCTTCAGGTCGGGAAATTCCTCGTCGAAGCGGTTGACATTTTGCGTGAAGCGCATCACGCTTTCGTCGTTGTCTTCGCAGCGCAGGGTGGTGAGGTCTATGCAGTTGAAGAGGAATTTCTTTACTTCAGGCGTATTGTTCTCTGCCCGTTTTTTCTCGATGATTTCAGCCGTTTTGGCGGCTACTTCGGCGTCGCTCAGCCGGGTTTCATACTTGGCCAGTGCGGCGTCATACTTGCTCAGGTTACTGTCTTTCGTTTCCATTTTCTTTCAGTTTAGGGTTGTTTATGTGTCTTGTCCGATCGCGGTTCGTTTTCTTTTCCAAGGTGCGTCGGAAAGCCTCGGTCAGGTCGGTTCCGGTCTGGTTGGCGAGGCAGATGAGCACCCAGAGCACATCGGCCAGCTCTTCTTCCACATTGTCTTTCTCGCCGGGTTTGAATGACTGGTCGCCGTAGCGGCGTGCCATGACGCGGGCCAGTTCACCCACCTCCTCGGTCAGTACGGCCATGTTGGTCAGTTCGCTGAAGTATCGCACGCCATAGGTGCGTATCCAGTTGTCTACTTGCTGTTGTGCTTCTTGTAAGGTCATATTGGTACAGGTCTCGTGAATGGTACGTTCTATTCTTTGTTTTTTGTATCCATGCAGATGGTGACCGGGCCGTCGTTCAGCAACTCCACCTGCATGTCGGCTCCAAATTCGCCCGTGCCCACCGGTTTTCCCAAGGCTGTGCCGAGGTCGCGGCAGAACTGCTCGTAAAGCGGGATGGAGATTTCGGGCCGGGCGGCGCGGATGTAGGAAGGACGGTTGCCTTTCTTAGTCGAAGCGTGCAGGGTGAATTGGCTGACGACCAGGATGTCGCCGCCACAGTCCAGCACAGAACGGTTCATCACTCCGTTTTCATCGTCGAAAATACGCAGGTTGACAATCTTGTGGCAAAGCCAGTCGATGTCTTCCTGTCCGTCGCCTTCTTCTATGCCTACTAAGATAAGCATGCCCTGTCCAATGGCCGATTTGGTCTGCCCGCCAATGCTGACAGAAGCGTGGCGCGTACGTTGTATCACTACTCTCATGATTTTGCTTGCTATGGTTGGTTATCTTTTTGCAAAGATACGAATCTTTTTTGGTTTGTCTGTGCTTGGCGGCTACTTAAACTCCCGAAGGCAGATTTCCAAGCGCTTCGGAGCCGATTCCTTCGCGCTTGAAAGCGGCGTTCTAAAGGCTTTGAAGCACAGCTCTTGTCTATGGAAGGCAAGGACCTGCCAGACAGAGTAATACCCCCGAGTAGGATGATACCCTCTGTTTGCAGGAAGACCTGTATCACTTTGTCGGGTAACCGGTTGCCGGTGTAGACCCGCAGACGTAATTTTTAGCCTTTTTCAGGCGTTTTCGCTTGGGCGAAGTATTCTTGTATGATTTGAGCTTTTGCACGGCCTATAACGGCTTCTAATGCCTCGGCAGAAGCTTCTCGTATGCGCTTCACACTCTTGAATTCTTTCAGCAGTGCTTCTTTGGCTTTAGGACCGATTCCCTTGATTTCATCGAGCTCGGAAGAGATTTGTCGCTTGCTTCGTTTTTCGCGGTGGAAAGTGATGGCATAACGGTGTACTTCGTTCTGGATGCGGGTCAGCAGGAGGAAGAGGGGTGAGGTCTGTTTCATGCCGATAACCTGTGGCGGATTTCCAAACAACAGTTCGGACGTGCGGTGACGGTTGTCTTTGGCCAGACCTGCCACGGGGATGTCCAGTCCCAGTTCGTCCAGCACTTCCTGCACGGCACTCATTTGTCCCTTTCCTCCGTCGGTGATGAGCAGGTCGGGCAGGGGGGTGTCTTCCTCCATGGCGCGTGTATATTTCCGCCTTACCACTTCCTGCATCGAAGCATAGTCGTCCGGTCCTTCCACCGTCTTGATGTTGTATTTCCGGTAGTCTTTCTTCGACGGTTTCCCTTTGATAAAGACTACGCAGCCCGCCACCGGGTCGGCACCCTGGATGTTTGAGTTGTCGAAGCACTCGATACGTATGGGCAGACGGTCCAGGTGCAATGTGTCTTGAATTTCTTTCAGCAAGCGAGTGGCCCTCTGTTCCGGGTTCAGCTTGTCTGCCTGTTTCAGGCGGTCGGCTTTGTATTGCTTTACGTTGAGCACAGACAAGTCCAGCAGCGTCTTCTTATCACCCCGTTGCGGCACGGTGAAAACGACGTTTTTTAGCTCTATGCCCGGGTCAAAAGGCACGATGATTTCGCGCGAAAGACTCTTATACCGCTCACGCATTTCCACAATGCCCAGCCCCAGCAATTCCTCCTTGCTTTCGTTCAACCGTTTTTTGTATTCGAAAGTGAACGCCTGGTTGATGGCACCGTTGGTAATGTGCAGGTAATTGATAAAGGCAGATTGCCCGTCGGTATCCTCCTCGATGGAAAAGACATCAATATTATGAAGCACGTGGCTCACTACTTCCGATTTGGCGCGGTAGTTCTCCAGCAGCAGATATTTTTCTTTTACGGTTTGTGCTTCTTCAAACTTCAGTTCTTCTGCCAGTTTCTGCATTTCCTGGTAAAGTTTTTGTTCAATCTCTCTGGTGTTGCCTTTCAGGATTTCTTTTATCTGTGCTATGTTTTGCATGTATTCATCGTGCGACTGCTTGCCCACGCAGGGTGCCGCGCAGTTCTTGATGTGATATTCCAGGCAGACGTGGTACTTCCCGGCACGGATGCTTTCCGGTGTCAGGTTATGATGACACGTGCGCAGGGGAAAGAGGTGCTTGATAAGGTCCAGCAGGGCGTACATGGTAGGCACATGGCTGTATGGCCCATAATAGCTGGAACCGTTACGGATGATTTTACGGGTGCGGAATACACGCGGAAACCATTCGTTCTGTATGCAGATGGACGGATAGGTTTTGTCGTCTTTCAGCAGCACATTGTATCGGGGCTTGTATTTCTTGATTAGGTTGTTTTCCAACAGCAGTGCATCTTCTTCGGTCTTCACTACGATGTAGCGGATGTCTCTGATTTTGCTGACCAGGATGCGTGTCTTGCCCGCTTCGTGCTCCCGGTTGAAGTAGGAGGATACGCGTCGCTTCAGATTTTTCGCCTTTCCAACGTAGATAATGGTACCTTCGTCGTTCAAGTATTGGTAGATGCCTGGGCTGTCGGGCAGATTCTGCACGATGCCCCGCAGGTAATCGTTGGTCTTTAGTTCGTCCATAACATAATGAGGTTGGGTTGGGGATAGGAGGATGGAGCGGTTGCAAGTGCACCTCTTCTTGGGTAGAACGGATGATGCCGCGGTCTATTCTTCTTGCGTTGAATCTTTCCGGCCGGCATCATCCGTGTATGTGGAGGTTTGGTTTCCGTACTACTTTGTCAGGTTTATACGGTCAGCAGCGTGTCCAATTCGATGTCGTTGCCAAATACGCTCCGGCCGTTCAGTTCCTTCAGTTCGATGAGGAAGTTTACATATATCTTTTTCGGGTGCATGCCTTTCACCATCTGGCAGGCTGCTTGCATGGTTCCTCCTGTAGCTAACAGGTCGTCGTGCATCAGCACCGTATCTTCTGGTCCGATGGCATCTTTGTGTATCTGTATGGTGTCAGTACCGTATTCCTTTTCGTAGCTTATTTCTACGGTTTCGGCAGGCAACTTGCCTGGCTTGCGCACCATGACAAAGCCAGCTCCCAGCCGGTACGCCAGTATGGAGCCCAGGATGAATCCGCGCGATTCGATACCTACTACCTTGGTGATGCCCTTATCCTTGTACGTTTCGTACAGACGGTCGGCTGCCTCGCGGAATGCTTCCGCATCTTTGAAGAGCGTGGTTACGTCGTAAAACAAGATGCCGGGCTTGGGATAATCCGGTATTGTTCGAATGGTTTTTAAAAGAGTTTCGTTGCTCATAATCAGTCTTTTTATAGGGTTTATTGAATCTTTTGTTTCACGTGGAACGGGAACCGCTCAGCGTCCGCAGAGTAGCAGGAGTACGTTGATGTCGCTGGGTGATACGCCTGGTATGCGGCTTGCCTGGGCTATGGTTTCCGGGTCTATCTTGGTCAGCTTTTGTCGCGCCTCGGTAGAGAGCGATTGCAGACTGTTGTAGTCGAAGCGTCCTTTTATTTTGATTGCTTCCAGGCGGGCAAGCTTGTCGGCAATCATTCGTTCGCGAGTGATGTATCCTTCGTATTTCAGAAGTATCTCGGCGGCTTCTATCGTTTCTTCTTTCCGGTCTGTCAGTCGGTCAAGCTCGCGTTGGAAGGCAGGAATATGTTCCGCGATTCCTTTCAGCGTGATTTGAGGACGGTTTGTTAAATCTGCCAGTTTGCAGCCTTGCCGCAGGGGGGTAGTCCCCATTTGCTCCAGAGCCTGGTTGATAAGTGCAGGCTTGACGGAATAGGCACGCGTGAACTCCAGAATACGTCCGATTGCCTCACGCTTGCTGACGAGCAGTGCGTAGCGTTCTTCTGTAGCGAGCCCTAACTTCCACGAACGCTCTGTCAGTCGCATGTCAGCATCGTCCATGCGGAGTAGGATGCGGTATTCTGCCCGTGAGGTGAACATGCGGTACGGCTCGTCCACGCCTTTCGTAACTAAGTCGTCGATGAGCACGCCGATATAGGCTTCGTCGCGTCCCAGGGTAAAAGGCGTTCCACCATGACAGTTGATGTGGGCGTTGATGCCAGCTACGATGCCTTGCCCGGCAGCTTCTTCGTAGCCGGTCGTTCCGTTTACCTGTCCTGCAAAGAACAGATTCTTGATTTTCTTTGTTTCCAACGTATGTTTTAGTTGGGTAGGGTCGAAGTAGTCGTATTCGATGGCATAGCCCGGGCGGTAGACGACTATGTCGCGGAAAGCGGGAATCTGCTTCAAAGCTTCAATCTGTATGTCCATCGGGAGCGACGACGAGAAGCCGTTCAGGTAATATTCTTGTGTGCTTTCGCCTTCTGGCTCCAGGAATAACTGATGCTGGGGCTTATCGGGGAAAGTGACGATCTTTGTCTCAATACTGGGGCAGTAGCGGGGGCCGATGCTCTGGATTTGTCCGTTGAAAAGGGGAGAATCCGGTAGCCCGCGTCGCAGTATCTCGTGCGCTGCTTCATTGGTGAAACAGCTCCAGCAGGGCAGTTGTCTGAGTGGACGTGTATCGGTGTTGAGGAAAGAAAAGCGGTGGAAATCATTCTCACCATCCTGTGCTTCCATATCCTCATAGTGTACGCTCCGTCCGTCTATGCGCACGGGAGTACCGGTTTTCATGCGCCCACAGGTAATGCCGTGTTGGACGATGGATTCAGTTAATTCGTATGAGGCGGGTTCTGCCATACGTCCTCCGGGGAGCATGACGTGGCCGATGTGCATCAGTCCGTTCAGGAATGTTCCGGCAGTCAGTATCACGCAACGAGCATGGAATGTAACGCCCCATACTGTTTCTACGCCGCACACTTCGCCATCTTTCACCAGCAGCCGGCGCACGGTATCTTGCCAAATGTGCAGGTTGGGCATGTTCTCCAGCACTTCGCGCCAGGCCCAGATGTATTTGTTACGGTCGCATTGTGCACGCGGGCTCCACATAGCCGGTCCTTTCGAACGGTTGAGCAGACGGAACTGGATGGATGTGCGGTCGGTGACTATTCCAGTCCATCCACCCAATGCGTCTATCTCCCGTACGATTTGTCCTTTGGCGATGCCACCCACGGCGGGGTTACAGCTCATCTGTGCAATTTTGTTCATGTCCATCGTGATTAGGCATGTACGTGAACCCAGTCGTGCCGATGCAGCTGCTGCTTCACATCCGGCATGTCCGGCGCCAATCACGATTACGTCATAATTGAATTCCATTCGTTAGGGTCTCCTTATTAAATCAACGTTGCAAAGGTAGTAAAAGTTGGGCGAATATCCGACATCGGATGTTTACTGGCACGTTTTCCTGCTTAAATTCGCGCACACCGGGACGTGAGACGCAAAAAAACGCCGGGAAAAGGCATCATTCGAAATCAAGATGTAAGCAGAGTGGGGAAGTATAGCGTCTTTCTGTTTGGATTTTGAGCCGGATAGACCTTTGTTCTGTACAAAAAGTGATAAAAATACAGCGTATTGCTGTCAAAATGATGTTTGTCTGATTCCTGTGTGGAATCATAAACCGGGAAGGCTGGGAGAAAAAAGCCCGCCCGTCGGAAAAACTTTTCCGACGGGCGGGGCATTTCTGGAAGAAAATAGCAGGCATCCCGCTCAGTCACTTCGGGGGAGACGTCATGACCTTACCGCGGGAAGAAGGCTTCCGCTTATCGGGGAGGAAGCACTACGATTTCGTCGGTGAAAATCCAGCCGCCCAGTTCTTTCCCCGAGCGTGCCTGGTAGCGCACATAGCGTGCCGAGGTTTTCCCTGTCCAAGTATGGTTGACAAAGGCAAAGCCCGGTTCACGGCTTACTTGGTGTGTTTCACGTTTCAGTTCCTTGAAATTCTTTCCGTCATCCGATACCGATATGATGACCTCTGCCGGGAGGAACACTTCCGGACCGGCAGCCTGCATGAAGTCGGCACCAATACTGCCTATTTCGGTCGACTGTCCCAAGTCGATGGTAACATCCAGGCGGTTGCGTGAGATGAAGCCTTGCCAGCGTCCGTCAGAGTAAGTCCAGTCGCCGCGTATGCCATCAGTCAGCGCTTTGTCGCCAGCAGCTTTGTATGTCTCGTTGAAAGGAGCGTTGTAAGTGACCGGTTTGTTCAGCGCCAAGTGATCGATAGGTTGGCGCGACTCGGGGCGGTGTCCTACTTCGTCTTTCAGCGGGAAGGGATGGTAGCCTTGTGCACTGAGGTCGTCTACTGCCTTGAGGGCACGGCGGTGGAAATCGGCGAAATCTTTGCGTTCGGGAACACTCCATCCTACTTCGGCCACAGCCAGCAAGCGCGGATACATCATGTATTCGTAGTATTCGTCCGTCGGGATATATTCAGCCCACTGATTGGCTTGTACGCCGTATATCAGGGCAGCTTCTTCGGCACTCATTTCCGGCTTTATGGGGTCGTAGGAATAAACTTTTTCCAAGGGCACGTAACCTCCGATGGCTTCGGGCTGCGAAATGGGCGCATCCTGGTAATAGTCTAAGTAGAAATATTCGGAAGGCGTCATAACGGCACGATGACCGGAGCGTACTGCCTTTAGTCCACCTTCTTCGCCACGCCAGGACATGACGGTGGCATTGGGTGCCAGACCTCCCTGCATGATTTCATCCCAACCCAGCAGTTTGCGGCCGTGTTTGTTGAGGAATACCTCCATGCGGTGTATGGCATAACTTTGCAGTTCGTCCACATCTTTCAGCCCTTCGTCCTTCATGCGCTGCTGGCACTTGGGGCATTCTTTCCAGGGGTTCTTGTTAGCTTCATCGCCACCGATGTGGATGTATTCCGAGGGGAACAGTTCCATGACTTCCGTCAGCACATTCTCTAAGAATTCGAAAGTCTTTTCGTTGCCGATGCAGAATTCCGCATTCTTATAAGGTTCGCCGGAGCAGGACAATTCGGGATAAGCTGCCAGCACTTCTTCGGAGTGGGCAGGCATTTCAATTTCGGGAATGATGGTGATGTGGTGCTTGGCCGCATAGTCCAACAGTTCGCGGATGTCGTCTTGCGTATAATAGCCGCCGTAAGCGCCCGGCGTGCCTTCTTCGCAATACTTGCGTCCGTTGTCTTTGAACCACCAATCTTTCCATACAGCGTCGGGACGCCAAGCTGCAAATTCCGTCAGACGGGGATATTTCTTGATTTCAATGCGCCAGCCGGCACCGTCGGTCAGGTGCAGGTGCAGGCGGTTCAGTTTGAACTGCGCCATGGCGTCTATCTGTTTCTTGACAAACTCTTTCGAGCGGAAGTGGCGCGACACATCCATCATGAAACCGCGGTAGGCGAAGCGAGGTTGGTCGGTAATGAGACAAGCCGGTACACGAAGATTGCCTCCTTCTTTTTCGCTCATCTGCTTCACGGTCATAAGGCCGTAATACAGTCCGGCGTCCGAGCGTGAGGCGATGCGGATGCCTTGCGGTGTTACGCTCAGAGTGTAGCCTTCGGCTGATTCGGGGACATTGCTTTCCGTCTTTTCCAGTACGATGTGTCCCTTTGCCACAGCACTCAGGTTGTCCGTGTACTTCAGGGAAGATACTGTGGCATTCAGCAGCTTCAGTTCTTCACCCTGCAGGTTGGTGTAGATAGGTTGGCTGGCTTTAAACACGAATGCGCCTTCCGTCTGTTCCATTTGCAGCGGAACCGGGATGACCGATTGTGCCTGTAGGAAATGGCTGCCGCCGCAGAACAAGGCGACAAGAAGCAGCCGCGAGAAAAAAGTCGAGTTTTTCATACGCTTTGTTTTTGGAGTTATACGTTTTTGCAAATATAAGACAAACGGAGCGTTATTCCATACGTTTCTGCCTTTTTCTTTAAATAGTCTTATCCTTTTTGGCGGATATATTGCTTTTGCGTATTTTTGTTATTTCCTAATTGATTACTTACTTATTATGATTAAGTGCGTCAGATGTATGCTTGTCCGTTTATTAGGCTGTTGTCTGTTGGTGTGTATGGGATTACCCGTTTGGGCGCAGGAAAAAGACAGTTTGCGGATTCGTCCGGATTCCTTGCCTCTGGTTCCCCAGACCGGTTCAGTCCACCTTGCTGCGCCTCGTCGGGATTTGCCAGGTGTTAGTCGTGTCACGATGCCTGTGCCTGCTTTGCGGGAAGTTATGCCGCAAGGCCCTTATATCCCCTACCAGTTGAATCCTTCCCCGCTGTTCCGGGGAGATTATGCTACGGGTGGTGTGTTGGGATATATGGGAGGCGGTGCCTGGGTAGGTTCCGGTTCTCAGTTCAGTGTGCCCGGTATTGGCCGCTTCAACACCGCCTCTCTGGGCTGGCAGAAGCAGTTCAGCGATCGTCTGCAATTGCAGTTGATGGCCGATGCACTGAAGATGAATACGGCCCATTTCACCGGTCAGTCCTTCGGCCTTTCGGGGCAGTTGATTTACCAGGCTGCCGACCGTCTTTATTTCCGTACATTTGGTGGAGTGGGGTTAGGCGATTTCAGTATGCGCCCCACCTACGGCTTTGGTGGAGCCGTAGGCCTTGGCGTGACCGAACGCTTTGGCATAGAGTTGGGTGCACAAAGCTACTACAACACCCTGACCGGCCGTTGGGAGGTGCTTCCTGTGGTAGCTCCTTATTATAAATTCGATAAGATGAAGTTGCAGATTGACGTAGGCCCCATTCTCCTCGAAGTGATACGCGGGGCGATACAGAAAAGCCGTGGAGAAAGTTCCCGTCCGGGGCCTACGATAATGCCCGATGTGCCCGGGTTCAGGCATTAACCGACTCTTATGGATAGCGCCCGGTTTTCGGCCTCTTCCATGATTTCGCGTTCACCCGGTCCTTTGTCATTGATGCCGCACAGGTGCAGCACTCCGTGGATAATGACCCGGTGCAGTTCCGTATCATAGTCCGTATGGAACTGCTCAGCGTTGGTGCGCACGGTGTCCAGGCTGATGAAGAGGTCGCCGTTCAGCCGGTTGCCCTCGCAATAGTCAAAGGTGATGATGTCCGTATAGTAATCGTGTTGGAGATATTGCCGGTTTACTTCGAGAATCTTCTCGTCCGAGCAGAATATGTAGGCTATTTCGCCCACGCGCTTGCCGTAGGTCTGTGCCACGGCTTTAATCCATTCGGTGGTTTCCCGACGCTTGATGTCGGGCATTTCCACGCCTTCTGTCTGATAAGTAATCATATTTTATCTTTTTTGTTAGAGTCACTTTCCCCCTTCCGTCAGAAGAAGAATATATAGCTGATGACAATCGCTGCGATGACGCCCGACAAATCGGCTATCAGGCCGCACGTTACCGCATTGCGTGTCCGTGTGATGCCCACGCTCCCGAAGTAAACGGCCAGGATGTAGAACGTCGTGTCCGATGCGCCGCGGGCCACGCAACTCATGCGCCCCACAAACGAGTCAGCCCCGTACTGCTCCATGGTGTCAATCATCAGTCCGTTTGCCGCACTTCCGCTCAGGGTCTTCATCAGGGCCGTGGGCAGTGCACCTACAAAACTTGTGTCGATGCCGCACAGCGCCACTATCCAGCGGATGCCGTCGATCAGCATATCCATGGCACCGGAGGTGCGGAATACGGCAATGCCCACTAAGAAAGCCACTAAGTAGGGAATGATGCGTATGGCTGTCGTGAAACCTTCTTTGGCTCCCTCGATGAAGGCATCATACACATTGATGCGCTTCCACAGCCCCCATACGATAAACAGCAGGATGATGCCGAACAGGATGATGTTGGCCGCTAAGGTGGAGTAGGTGCCCATCTCGTCGCGGTTGACTTGCGTGAACATCCAGATGAGCAACGCGAAGAAAAGCCCGATGCCCCCCACCAGCATGAGGATGGGTTTGCAGAACAGATTGATGCGCTGAGCGATGCTCACCGCAAGGACGCCCACTGCCGTAGAGATGGTCGTAGTGAGCAGGGTCGGGATGAAGATGTCCGTGGGTTGTGCTGCACCCATTTGGGCACGATACATCATGATGCTTACCGGAATCAGAATCAGTCCCGAAGTGTTGATGACCAGGAACATGATCATCGGGTTGGTGGCCGTATCTTTCTTCGGGTTCAGTTCCTGCAGTTCTTTCATGGCTTTCAGTCCCAACGGAGTGGCGGCGTTGTCCAATCCCAGCATGTTGGCAGACAGGTTCATGAAGATAGACCCCATGGCAGGATGTCCTTTGGGAATGTCCGGGAACAACCGGCAGAATACGGGACTGAGCCAGCGCGACAGGGCATGGATCATACCGCTGTTTTCACCAATCTTCATGATGCCTAACCACAGCGACAGGAGGCCGGTCAGTCCCAGCGAAATCTCGAAAGCGTTCTTCGACGAGGCAAATGTCGAGTTTACCAGTTCGGTAAAAATGTCTGTATCGCCTGCTACCAACAGGCGGTAGAGTGCCACGACAAAAGCAATGAGGAAGAACGCTACCCAAATGTAGTTTAAAACCATGTTGTGAACTAATATGTTTTTTCATTGGCCAGGTTCCACATGTTGAGGAATGCCGCGCGCGTGATGTCCGTCAGTTTTTCCCAGTTGATACGCTCGGCATGGTCGCCGGGTTGGTGGTAATCCGGATGTCCGTCCGTGTGATACCAGATGATGGGAATCTCCTGCAGGGCAAACGAGCCGTTGTCGCTTCCTCCGATGGGGCGGTCCCAGGCCCGGTAGTCCGGCTCCAGCTTCAGACCATATTCTTTTATGTCATCTTTCAACCATTGGCCGAAGGCGGGATGCGACTCGGTGTAGAAGTACACCACGTGGCGCGGCCGGTCGGGTTTGTTGTTGCGTCCTATCATGTCGAAGTTCAGGTAGCCTTTGATTTGTTTGACGAAGGGGCAGGTCTGCACGAAATACTTCGAGCCTAACAGTCCCTTTTCCTCTCCGTCCCAGAAGGCGAAGATGACGTTGCGCAGCGGCTTCTTGCCCGATGCGGCAAATGCCCGTGCGATTTGCAAGGCTGCCGACACGCCCGAAGCATTGTCGTCTGCCCCGTTGTATATCTGGTCGCCCGCCAGGGTCGGGTCATAGCCGATGTGGTCGAAGTGTGCTCCAATAATGACATACTCGTCCGTCCGCTCACCGGGAATCCATCCTAAAATGTTGTTCAGTTTCAGGCTGCGGTGCGTGCCTTGCTTCAATCGTGCCAGTGAGTCGGGATGCACCTGCCAGCGGCCTTTCTGCTGGCGTTCCACGGCACAGGCTTCAAACGGCTGGTAGTATGCCGTGGTGCCGGGCAGGGGAGCGATGCCCGCTTCTTTCAGTTCCGAGGCCAGGTAGCGTGCCACGATGCGCGAACCCGGCTGTCCGGCCTCCCGTCCCAGCAGTTCGTCATCAGCCAGAAACTCTACGATGGCTTCTGCTTTGTCCTGATTGATACTCTGCAATCCTTTTTCCTTGGGCGATTGTGCAAATGTTCCCACTGATGTTCCGAGAATACAGGCGATTCCCAATAATACTTTACGCATGGTTTCCTGATTTTAAAATAAGTACTCAACCATGCAAATGTAGGAAATACTTTCCATATTGTGCCCATCTTCCGCGGAAAGTCTTATTTTTGCAGTGAATTTCAATATTTAATCTTTCTTTTACCTTATCCGACCTATATGACAAACTCTGTTCAGACTGTCCAGTGCCGTGCTGCTGCCATCCAGGCCGAACTGGAGACGTACATCAATCCCGTGAAGCGTGAATACCTGCCCAAGTTCTTCAAGACCGGACCGGGACAGTATGGCGAAGGCGACCGCTTTCTGGGTGTTGTAGTGCCTGATACCCGCCGCGTGGCCAAGCTCCACAAAGACGAGCCATTGCCTGTCTGTGCCGTTTTGCTGGAAAGTCCTTGGCATGAATGCCGGCTTTGCGCCCTGCTGATGTTGGTGGAACGTTTCAAGAAAGCTTCGGGGGAAGAGCGCAAGTCCATATTCCATTTTTACCTGGCACATACTTCCCGTATCAACAACTGGGATTTGGTCGACCTCAGCGCTCCTTACATCGTGGGCGAATACCTTGTGGATAAGCCCCGCGAAGTGCTTGTCACGCTGGCGGCAAGTTCCCTGCTCTGGGAGCGGCGCATTGCCGTGGTCTCTACGCTGGCTTTTATCCGGCGGGGAGACTTTGCCGACATCCTGTCTCTCTGCACTTTCTTTCTGGAGCATGAAGGCTATGTCCTCCGTCCCGGTGCCCGCCGCAAGTCTTCGTCCATGCACGACCTGATGCAAAAGGCTCTGGGCTGGATGTTACGTGAGACAGGCAAACGCGACAAGGCCGTGCTAACTGCTTTTCTCGATGCTTCCTGTACGAAAATGCCGCGCACGATGCTGCGCTATGCCGTTGAGCGGCTCTCTCCGGAAGAAAGACGGCAGTACATGGGGCAGGGAAGCGCAGAATCATGACGGGCAAAGTATAGGAACTGATTTTATTAGGCGTATACATCCGTAAACCAGACAAAATGCTTACCTTTGTATATCTTTCTGATTAATGTAAAGTCATGTTATTTTGTTTTTTAAGAAAGATAAGTAATCAATCAGAATTAGTTTATATTAAACACAAAGACACAGAGACACAAAGTTCTGTAACTGTCCGTCGGAAAAATGACGGGAGGAGACTACAGAGTCCGTGGCTTCGCCGCATACGAGAGAAAGGAAATTAACTCTGTGAGCTATGGACAAGAAAACAAAAACTTTGTGTCTCCGTGCCTCTGTGTTTAGTATCATTTAATTTTTCACATTTACTTAGAGTCTATAGATTATGCACTTATACAGTTGGATTATGATGCATTTTGTAAAGCAGGTGGGTTTATGGGGAATATTGTGTTTCCTTTGTGCCTGCCAGTCCGGCAGACAGCAGGAGGCAGGCTCCGTTGTCCCGACAGATGGGTTAAAGACGATTGCCGTACAGGTGGAAGAGGGCATGTTTGAACACCTTGGCGATTATTTGTATGCGGATTCCTATGTCTGTTTAGACACGGTACCATTGCTTGGCGACATAGAGAAAGTAGAAATCAAGGATGACAGGATTTATGTGCTCGATGCCTTCAACAAGATTGTGTGTTACGATATGCAGGGCAAGGCGCTTTTCGTGCTCGATGCGCAAGGCGGTGGACCGGGCGAATATGCTTCAGTTACAGATTTTACAGTGAACGCAGGGCGGCAAGAGTTGTTAGTGTATGACCGTGACAAGAAGGTGTTGCTGTTCTACCATCCGCACACCGGGCAGTTCTTGCGGTCGGAGCCGTTCAGCAAACCTGTGCCCGGTGCGTTGGCGGCATGGCAGGACACTTATTTCTATGACAGCAGGTCGCACGATAGTTATCCCGATGATACCTCTCTGCACTACTCCTTGCTGGTATCGGATGACGGGACAACAGTGACACGCCGTTATTTTCCGCACGTAGAGGCAGAATCCGCCTGGCGTTTCACGGTCACGGCTCATCCTTTCAGTTACAATGATTCTGTCTTGTATTATTGCAAGAACTACGACTACATTGTCTATGCCCTTTCGGCAGACAGCGTATGGGGTGCGTTTGACATTCGCCTGCCGAATCCGCTGCCTGCTTCGAAGGTAGAAGACAAAGCCGATGAGCGGGATTTGGTGAAGTCGGCATGGTCCATGGGCATCGAGCAGGTTTTTGTATGCGACGGGCTGTTGTATTTTACGTTTACCAAAGACGGCTTCTGGCAGTCTGCTCTTTACGATTTGTCCCGAGGAAAGCAAATCTATTGCGGACGGCGGATGTCCGATAAGGAAGGGAAGTCTGTGCCGCTGTTCCGTATGATCGACGGCGTGTACCGGCAGCGTTTCTGGGGTATCCTGTCGCCGGATGCCTTGGCTTATGAGCAGGAGCATCGTCCGGCTGGTCTGCCTGATGGGTTGAAAAATTACCATCCGGAGACAGGGAATCATGTCATTGCCTTCTATAAAGTGCGTAAAGCAGGTCAGTAATCATTCAATTAGATTTAGTTTGTCTCTGAGATTATAATAAAGGCAGAGGCACAGAAACACGAAGTTCCGTAACTTTCTGTCGGGAAAATGACGGGAGGGCACAGAGTCCGCGGCTTCGCCGCAAACGGGAGAAGGGAAATTAACTCTGTGAGCTATGGACAAGAAAACAAAGGCTCTGTGTCTCCGTGCCTCTGTGTTTGGTTTTGCACATTTACTTAAATCTGTGCGTGTGCATTCCAATACGGGAGTTCTTTTGCTGCACTGGCCATACGGGGAGAAGGACTGAAAAATACGGATTAAGGTAACATTTGGACAATTGATATGTTTTTTTCGGACAATTTTAGCTGTCCTCTTTCCAGAAAAGCCAGTAATTTTGCGGCAAATTTAACACAGATAAGGATATGATAGTACAGAAGCTGTATCATAGCATTTTTATGATGCTGGTAGGAATTCTTTCCATTGTATGTTTTTTTTCTTGTCAGGATAAGGAACGGGAAAGATTTTCAAATCTTGTTCATGACTGGCAAGGAAAGGAGATTCTTTTTCCGGATAGTTTGGTATTTGCCAGATTCGGCACAGACACGGTAGATAATATCCTATCTCCGGATGCTCCCTATAAGATATTGGTCTATATAGATTCTTTAGGTTGTACAACTTGTAAATTGCAATTGGATAGGTGGAAAGAGTTCATTGCGTATGTAGATTCAGCAACGAATGATAGAATTCCTTTCTGTTTTATTCTGCCGGCAAATCGCAAAAAAGCATTGTCGCGAATCTTGAAAAGTTCGAAATTTGAATATCCAGTTTGTTTTGACGATGAAGGTCGGATGGATAAGTTAAATCAATTCCCGCATGAAATCAAGTTTCAGACTCTTCTGTTGAATAAGAATAATCGGGTGGAAGTTATAGGAAGTCCGGTCTACAATTTGGGAGTACGGGATTTGTATTTGGAATATCTACTGAAAATACCCCGGCAAGAAATGGCTGCTATAACCGAATTGAGGCCGGATCGATGGGAATACGATTTGGGAGTGGTACATAAAGGAACTGTCAGAGAGCAGCTGGTTTCTGTACAGAATATAGGCACTCATTCCTTTCATCTGAAAGGAATCACTACTTCTTGTGATTGCACGAAAGCTGTTTGTGATTGGAAAGAACTCTTGCCTGGTGAGACGGGTATAGTCACAGTGGCATACACGGCAGAGCAGCCGGGTGATTTCTTTCGGACCGTTGAAATATTTGGAAATATCGGACCGGAATCGGTAGAATTAAGTTTCATAGGAACAGTGAAATGATTCTAATAGGTTTTATATTTAGTCTTGCAAACTCTTATAGAACCTGGTTTCTATTAGAAAAGGAGGTATAGCAAATATTCAAAAATTAATGGAAGGTAGCAGAATCTCTGTTCGAAGAATGAAGTATCAGTAGTTCAATAGATAAAGTATATGCAAAATAAACGGTGCACATGGTAGAAGTCCATGTCACATTCAATATTGTTCTTACAAATATTTTTAATTTATCGTATGAAAAGAAAATTGTTAGGTATAGCTGTTATGGCTGTAGTAGCTGTTGTTGCAACATTTGGGTATTTGCAAAACAAAAAAGCAAACATCTTAACGATGGATCCAGCTTTGGCCAATGTGGAAGCTTTGGCTACAGGAGAAACAATTCAAGGTTCGATTTGTAATTTTAAAGGAAGCGAAATCTTTGGAAATATGGTGTATTGTACTGCCGATTTTCCAGATTTTGGACCATGTGGTGAGCGTATTGAAGGTTGGTTCTCTGATAACCAAGCGCAATGCAACCCTAATTAATCAATAAAGTAGGTGAGTCCTTTTTTATCATTACTGTTTGGTATGATAAAAAAGGCTCATTTTTTAAGAAATCTAAATATGAAATTTTCATTATTATTCATCACGGTTATATTCTTTTTTGCTGCGTGCAATAACCAAACCGACAAGGAACTGTTTAATGGTGAAATTCGTTACATCAATGACAGTCGTGTGGTCACTAAAGACGTAATCGCCAAACATGTGCCTCTGGAAGGAGATTATGCAGGTATGATAGCTGTACATGATTCACTTTTAGTGTGCTGGGAGCCTGCTTATGAGAACTATCTTCTTGATGTCTTTAATGTTGATACAGGCAAAGAAATCGGTTGTTTTTGTCCAAAAGGTCAAGGTCCTGGAGAATACTCTCACATGAATCCTGTATATCAATTTTTTGAAAAAGAAGGGCATTTGATGTCTTTGTTTCAAGCAGATTCTGAGTCATTACTGTTTTGGGACATTACACAATCTGTTCAAGCAGGTGAAACGGTTTATGATACTATTGTGCCTTGTAATTTAGGTAATAATTTATTTCTCTTCTATTTGACTGGTGATACGTTACTAAATTATGTTTCAGCTTCATATAGCACTAAGGATGAATCTACCACACCTTTTTATGAGAAACGTGATATATATACAGGTCAAGTAGTAGCAAAGTATCCTATATACAAAGTCAAATCTGTACAAAATAATCAAGCTAAAAAATCAATGGGCTTGTTTTTTTATTCGTGGGATATCCTGAAACCGGACGGAACCCGTATTGTACAGGCCATGAGGAATTTACCCCAGCTGAATATTATAGATACACGCACCGGCCAGGTTGTCGGTTATCGGATGAAAGACGGACCGGATTATTCCTTGCTACAGACAACGATGGAGAATCTGACAAAATACTATATCAACGTACAGGCCAATGACCAATATATCTATGCCGTTTATTGGGGGAAGGAACCATGGGACGGAAGCCCGAAAGCCTCTCTTCCTCAGTTCGACATGATTCACGTATTCGACTGGGAAGGGAATCTGCTCTACAAGCTCAAAGCTGATTGTTCTTTTTTCATCACGTGGTTGGATACGGCACGCAACCGCCTCTATACGCGCGACTGGAATACGGACGAGATTTATTATTTGGATTTGAATGAATTAGGACTATAATTATGCTTTGTTGTGGGGGGCTGTTGGATAATCACTTCCTCTGATCTTTCAGACAGTACAAAATAAAATGCTCATACTATGAGATATTTCATCCTTTTCCTTGTCCTTTTTGCAGTAGCCGGCCTGCTGGGCAGTTGTGCCAGCGAAGACCAGCGTCGGTTAGAGGCTGCGCTGGAGTTTGCCGGCAGCAACCGCGGTGAATTAGAGCGGGTGCTGGCACACTACCGCCACGACCCCGAAAAGCGGGAGGCGGCGTGCTTCCTGATACGCAACATGCCCCGCTGGTATGCCTATGAGGGATGGCAATTGGACACCCTGCAGCGCGTGACGGCCGACCTGCTGCGTACCGACTCGCTGACGGATGCCGACAGCCGGGCATGGCAACGGTTTGACTACCATTCGCTGAAGAAAGTGTATGACGCTCAGGTTATCAGCGCCGATTACCTGATAGATAATATCGACCAGGCTTTTGAGGCATGGAAAGGCCGTCCGTGGAACCGCACGCTTCCCTTCGATGACTTCTGCGAACTGATCTTGCCTTACCGCGTAGGCGATGAACGCCTGACCAACTGGCGAAAACTGTATCGCGATTATTACGGAGCGTTGCTGGACTCGCTCTATCCCGGCGGCACGGACGTGTTGGAGGCGTGTTGTGTGGTGAATGCCGAACTCGCCCGGCAGGACTACCGGTTTTCTACCGACTTGAAGTTGCCGCACCACGATGCGACTTTCCTTTTCAACCACCGCATCGGCTATTGCCGCGAGGCAGACGACCTGGCCCTCTACGCGATGCGTGCCTGCGGCATTCCCGTTGCGGCGGAGTTCATGCCTTTCTCGCCGGACTACCGGCACTCGCACGAATGGACCGTCATGCGCGACACTACGGGGCAGTTCATTTTGTTCTCGGTGGATAAGATACAACCTTCGCGACAGGAGGGGCACGGCGATACCCGGAAGAAAGGGAAAGCCTACCGTTACTGCTACGGCCTGCAGCCTGAACGCTTGGAGCATGCCCGGCAGACGGGAAGCCTGTTGGGCGGGGAGGAGGCCTGTTACTGGAAAGACGCCACGGCCTGTCATTTCGGGCATAACCGGGTAAGCAGCCCTTTGTTTTCCGGTGTCAATGGTCCGGTGTTCCTGTCTGTGTTTGCCGTGGAGGGTTGGAAACCGATTGATACGGGCCGGCGGCAGGGAGACCACGTCGTGTTTGAAGATGTGGAACCCGATGTTATTTATATGCCGGTCTACCGGGGGGCAGACAGAAGCCTGCAACCGGCGGGGTTTCCTTTTATCCCCCGTGCGGATGGAAGTATGGAGGTGCTGCAGGCCGACACGGCGCACACAACCACGGTCACCTTAGGGCGCAAGATGCCGGTGCTGCCCCGCCTGAAGCATTGGGAATACTGCCAGGTAGGTGCCCGGCTGGAGGGAGATGATTCGCCGGACTTCAGGCATCCGCAGTTGGTGTGCAGCCTGACCGATACCGTGAGATATACCTATCATGAGCAGCCGACCCAGGCCGGAGGACCTTTCCGCTATGTCAGATACCATTCGCCGCGCGGAACCTTTATCCGTCTGATGGAATTGCAGCTCTTTGCCGATACCGCCGGACGCGAACAGATTCCCCTCAGTGCCGTCGATTCGCTGTTCCCCTACCAGGACATGCGCAACATTACGGACGGTGATGTGCTGACAGGTTTCCGTTCGGTCAGGGATACGTCTTGCTATCTGACTTTCCGTCTGAAGTCGCTGAAACCGGTGCGTATGGTGCGCTATACCCCGCATACAGACGACAACTATGTATGGGCGGGCGATGAATACGAGCTGCTCTATCAGAATGGCACAGCTGGCTGGAAGTCGCTGGGCCGCAGGCAGGCAACGGGAAAGACCGTGTCATTCGAGGCACCCGCCGGGGCGTTGCTTTGGTTGCGGGACCTTACGAAAGGCAACGAGGAGCAGGTGTTTGTCTGGCGTGACGGCAGGCAGTGGTTCACGTCCGATTTATGATGTCTTTCAATAGAACGCAAAGGCACGGGCCCCACCAACCTCCCCCGAAGCCCCACCAACCTCCCCCGAGGGGAGGCTTCCGATACAACGGGAAGCTTTCTATTCTCTAACAGGTAAGGTATCTCTAAGCTCCCCCTCGGGGGGAGTTGAGGGGGCCGGGAGTTGAGG